>Ga0315281_10000151_pt1 | contig 87153 bp, 85 predicted proteins | sample YL17G07_0_MG_FD_204540 | JGI IMG/M metagenome (GOLD analysis project Ga0315281, IMG submission 204540) | Sediment microbial communities from Yellowstone Lake, YNP, Wyoming, USA - YL17G07_0 | ecosystem: Environmental > Aquatic > Freshwater > Lake > Sediment | place: USA: Wyoming | collected... | reverse complement strand
GATCAACATTACATGAATCTCAGACATGAACTTGATAAAACCTTCGAAACCCTCGGCCTCGCCGCGTAAAATTGAGACTTCACAAGCGACAATTTGTTGTCGTTTGTTTTACCGTTAGAGGCTAAATAAGCATGGTGAGCGCCTCGACACGGAGGTCGCTGCAGCTACCGGAATCTCACTTACTAACGTGCGCATCCACTTGTCAGAACTGACTGCCAAAGGAGAGGTTATGTCGTGCCATTCGATCAAGTTTGAAAAGGGCAAGAAAGTTGAGGGAATAAGTTGCCGGATAGCCGGATATATTCCTCCAGCAACCCCTGGCAGAAAATCTAAGGCTCAGTTGAGCATATCGTAGTTCAAGTCTGAATTAATGCAGTTCATTTTAGAGGGCCAGCCGCATAATCCTTTGATCCGCAGTTCAAGTCCGCGACGACCCACCATTAAGTAACCCAAAGCACTGCCAGGAAGCCCATTAAGCCCGCATGATTAAACTCTTGCGGGTTTTTATTGTCTGATTATTATTAAGTTTTGCAATTCACGAGAACGCAAACTACCCCGTCGCAGACGGCGGGGAATTCAGCCTGAACGAGGTCATGGTTTGCAGCAGAATTGGATGTGGCCAGCTTGGTCAAGATGGGCAAAATGCGCACCTGAGATAAGTGCCTGTACAATGTAATTTGATTTCAATACACTACACTTGCATGTTCATGATGTCATTATAGGCGGCGATTACCTTGTTACGCACCTGTACAGTGGTTTGGAAGGAAATGTTTGCTTTTTGCATATCTATCATTACGTCACTTAGGCTAACCTTATCGTCACCCATTACAAAGGCCTTTTGCATGGATTCGGCATGGTTCTGCGCCTGCGCCACACCATCCAGAGAAGATTTCAGCACACTGGCGAAATCTGTTGCGCCGGTTGCACCTGCAGTAATTTTTGGTGTTGCGCCGCCTTGCGCGACGGCTATCGCAGCACGCATTTCAGCCAGTAAATTGTCTACACCGGAAACTTTCATGGTTCACCTCCATTTTAACGTGAAACTCGCGTTAGCGAGCCTTTGTCCCTCTCTCCCTCCGGGGGAGAGCTGGAGAGGGGGAACGGACAAGGTGGCAGCGATGTTCATCATCGGGGGTCTGACACCATGACCGTTTGGAGATTGCACCTTATCAGCCGCTTCCTCGACACCAACACCCGAAAAGCAGTGGAATTCTCCCGCTTTTCGCGGCAATACAACTGACATGTCCGGTGATAATGCGCAGCATGAGTTAATGGATCAGCAAACAGGGAACTATGGCGGGCAATATGGCAGAAGATAATTCACTAGCGCAAACGCTGACAGGGCTTGGTGGCACGCAGAGCATGGGGCTGCTGGTCGCCGTCGCAGGCGTCATCGCACTGTTATTCGGCATGTGGACATGGGGGCAAACCCCGGATTACCGCGTGTTGTACGGCAACCTTTCCGACCGTGATGGCGGGGCAATCATTGAATCATTGCAACAATTGAACGTGCCCTATAAATTTGCGGAAGGCGGCGGAGCTCTGCTGGTTCCCGCCAACCAGGTACATGAAGTACGCCTGCGCCTGGCTTCACAGGGTTTACCCAAGGGCAGCCTGGCCGGATTCGAATTGATGGAAAACCAGAAGTTTGGCACTAGCCAATTTCTCGAACAGGTGAACTACCAGCGCGCTCTGGAAGGAGAGCTGGCGCGCTCAATGCAAACACTGGCTGCGGTACAAGGCGCCCGTGTCCATCTGGCCCTGCCAAAACCCTCGGTTTTCGTGAAAGAGCAGCAAAAACCCAGCGCCTCCGTGGTGCTGGCGCTGCATCCAGGCCGCACACTGGATTCCGGACAAATAAACGGCATCATTCATCTGATTTCGAGCAGCGTGCCGGATATGCCCGCCAAAAATGTAACCGTGGTAGACCAAAGCGGTTCGCTGCTGAACTCTGCCAAGGAAGGCGGCGCCGAACTGCTGGATGCCAGCCAACTCAAATATGTGCGGCAGATTGAACAAGACTACATAAAACGCATTCAGGAAATAGTTATGCCTCTGGTTGGCGCCAACAATGTGCGTGCGCAAATCACGGCTGACATAGATTTTTCACAAACCGAGCAGACTGCAGAAATCTACAAGCCTAACCAGAACCCCAAGGAGTCCACTCTGCGCAGCCAGCAAAGCGTGGAATCTGCCAATGGCAGCGGCCAGAATGCAGCGGGCGTACCTGGAGCGCTGTCTAACCAGCCTCCGGTTCCGGCCACCGCGCCCATCGTCGCACCGGCCAGCGCTGTGGGAATTGCATCTGGTATGGCCAGCTCCAACATGCACAAGGAATCCACCGTCAACTATGAAGTGGATCGCACCATTAGCCATACCAAATTGCCGGTGGGCAGAATCAAGCGTCTTTCGGTAGCGGTGGTGGTAAATAACCGCGCAGTCACGGACAAGGATGGAAAGACCAGCTCCAGGCCGCTTAGCGAAAAGGAAAAGGATCAGATCACCGCGCTGGTTAAGGAGGCAATGGGATTCGAATCTAGCCGCGGCGACACCCTGAACGTGTTGAACAGCGCCTTTAACGAAGAGAAGGAAGTGCCAATCCCGGAAATACCTGTCTGGAAACAGCCGGAAATGATCGCGTTGGCGAAGGATGCGTTGAAGTACCTGTTGATCGCAAGCATCGGGCTGTTCCTGTTGTTTGGCGTAATTCGCCCGGCATTCAGAAATTTCATAGCAGCGTCTGCGAAAGCGAAAAAGGAAAGCGCGGTGCAGTACGCTCCTACTCATGACACCAGTGCGGCGGATCAGGCTGCCAAATCCTTCAATGATAGCCTTCAGACCGTAAAACAATTGGCAAAAGATGAACCCAAGATAGTGGCAAACGTAGTCAAGGATTGGGTGAATAAATAATGAGTGATGCAGGCATCAACAAAAGTGCGATTCTGCTCCTGACACTGGGCGAGCACGAGGCTGCGGAAGTGATGAAACACCTCGATCCCAGGGAAGTGCAAAAAGTTAGCACGGCAATGTCGGTGCTGAAGAACCTCTCGCGCGATACGATTAAAGAGGTATTCGAGGAGTTTCACGAAATTGCCGCAGAAAAAACCATTTTTGGTATGGACGCCAATGCTTACATCCGAAAAATGCTGGTCAAGGCGCTGGGTGAAGACAAGGCAGCCGGCCTGCTTGACCGCATCATGCAAGGCGACGACACCAGTGGCATCGAGGCGCTGAAGTGGATGGATACGGCTGCGATTGCCGAAATGATCGGGGGCGAACATCCGCAAATCATCGCCACCATCCTGGTGCATCTTGAGCCGGAACAGGCTTCCGCCATCCTGAACTTGATGACCGAACGCACACGTAATGACGTGCTTCTGCGCATTGCCGTGCTGGACAGCGTGCAACCCGCCGCACTTCGTGAGCTGAACAATGTGCTGACTAGTTTGTTAAGCGGCGAGGGGGTAGCAAAGAAGCACATCAAGGGTGGCGTGCGCACCACAGCAGAAATCCTCAACTTCATAGGCAGCGTACAAGAGAACTCCGTCATTGAAACAGTGCGTGGCTATGACCCGGATCTGGCGCAAAAAATTATCGATGAAATGTTCGTGTTCGAAGACATAATCGGCATAGATGATCGAGGCATCCAGCTCATCCTGCGTGAAATCCAGTCCGAATCACTGATTGTCGCGCTCAAAGGATCATCCGAAGAACTACGCGAAAAAGTATTCAAGAACATGTCACAACGTGCTGCCGAAATGCTGCGCGAAGACCTGGAGGCAAAAGGCCCTGTCAGGGTCAGCGAAGTGGAGACGGAACAGAAGGAAATCCTCAAGATTGTGCGCCGCCTGTCGGATGAAGGGCAAATTTCACTAGGCGGCAAGGGGGAGGAAGCATATGTCTGATGTCATCATTCAAAAAGAGCAACTCACCGCCTACCAGCGGTGGGAACTGCCAGCCTTCGATATGGCGAGTGCCGTTCCCACCGTCTCCCAGCTCGAACAGATCCAGTTGCAGGCACACGAGGAGGGCTATAAGGCTGGTTATGCCGAAGGCGCGCAAAAGGCCCACGATGAGGCACAGCGCTTGACGAAAATGATAGGTGCGCTGGAAAAAGAATTACAGCAGGTGGATCAGCAGATCGCACAAGACTTGCTGAACTTGGCGCTTGAAATTGCCAAACAGATGCTGCAACAAACACTCAAAGTCAAACCCGATCTGCTGCTTGATGTGGTGCGCAAAGCCATCAGCGAATTGCCACATTTCAATCAACATGCCCATCTGGTCTTGCATCCCGCCGATGCGGAACTGGTGCGTACAAACATGGGTGAACAACTCACCCATACGGGCTGGAAAATTTTCGAGGATGCGCAAATGGAACGCGGCGGCTGCCGTGTGGAAACAGCGCATAGCCAAATTGACGCTACGCTGACCACGCGCTGGAAACGTGTAGCTTCTTCTATTGGGCAGGATAATACCTGGCTGGAACCATGAACATCACAAGCACCCATGCCCGGAACTGGCAAACATGCCTGCAAGACGGCATGGAGTCGGTTGCGCAGAGCCAACCCTTGCTTGTCAGTGGACGCTTGACCAAGGTCACCGGTTTGGTGATGGAAGCGGTAGGGCTGAAGATGGCGGTGGGCAGCACCTGCGTCGTAGAGTTGCCTAACAATCAAATCGAGGCCGAAGTAGTCGGCTTCTCCGGAGAAAAAATATTTCTCATGCCGGAAAACGATGTGCAGGGACTGATGCCCGGTGCGCGCGTAACGCCTCGGGAGCCGGCATATGTACCAACACTTGCCGGCAAAAACCGCACACTGAATCGGCGCGTGGCGGATCGCACACGCCACCTGCCAGTGGGTAATATGCTTCTGGGCCGCGTACTGGATGGTGCCGGACGCCCATTGGATCAGCTCGGCCCGTTGCAGGAAGAGGAAACCGCTCCCTTGCAAAGCCGCCCGATCAATCCGCTGGATCGCGCACCTATCAAGGATCCACTGGACGTCGGTGTGCGCGCCATCAATAACCTGCTCACCGTCGGTCGTGGCCAGCGCATGGGGCTGTTCTCCGGCAGCGGTGTGGGCAAGAGCGTACTGCTCGGCATGATGGCGCGTTATACCAGCGCGGATATCATTGTGGTCGGGCTGATCGGCGAGCGTGGACGCGAGGTGAAGGAATTCATCACCGACATCCTGGGCAAGGAAGGCATGGCGCGCTCCGTGGTAGTTGCTGCGCCCGCCGATACCAGCCCGCTGATGCGTCTGCAGGGCGCCGCCTACGCCACCACCATCGCCGAATATTTCCGCGACCAGGGCAAGAATGTTCTGCTGATCATGGATTCGCTTACCCGTTATGCCATGGCGCAACGCGAGATAGCGCTGGCGATTGGCGAACCTCCTGCCACCAAGGGTTACCCGCCCTCGGTGTTCGCCAAACTGCCACAACTGGTTGAACGCGCCGGCAACGGCACGGAAGGCGGGGGTTCAATTACCGCTTTCTATACCGTGCTGACAGAAGGCGACGACCAGCAGGATCCCATCGCCGACAGCGCACGTGCCATTCTGGACGGCCACATTGTGCTGTCGCGCCGCCTGGCTGAGCAAGGCCACTATCCGGCCATAGATATCGAGGCATCCATCAGCCGCGCCATGAACCACCTGGTTTCCGAGCAGCAATTCAGTGCGGTTCAACGCTTCAAGCACCTGTATGCCCATTACCAGCGCAACCACGATTTAATCAGTGTGGGCGCATATGTCAGCGGTAGCGACCCCCTACTGGACGAAGGCATCGCAATGTATCCATATATGGAGCGCTTCCTCAAACAGGGCATGTTCGAGCGAGAAGACTATGCCACTGGCATCTCAGCATTTGCCAATTTATTCAACAAGCCGCATTCGCCACAACATAGATCATGACCAAACCATTTCCCCTGCAACCACTGGTGCATCTGGCGCAGCAGAAGAACGATGCGGCCACCCGAAAATTCGGGCAGCTTAACCAGCAGCAGCAGGCCGCGCAGACCAAACTGGATACCCTGCTGCAATACCGCAAGGATTACCAGGCTCGCTTTCAGGAAGCGGCGCGGAACGGCATGAGCCACTCTGACCTGCGCAACTTTCAGAATTTCATCCAGCGCCTGGACGAAGCCATTGCCCAGCAACGCAACACCAACGAGCAAGCGCTCAACTCGGTGCAAACGGGGCGCAATGATCTACAGGATGCACAGCGCAAAATGAAGTCATTTGACACGCTGGAGCAACGTCATCTGGAAAACGAAAAAAGACTGGCGGCAAAATCCGAACAGCGCCAGCAAGACGAGCACACCGGGCGCAACGCCGCCATCAAGGCTGCGGCTGCACAAAACGAGAACTAACTACGGGAGTACATCATGCAAAACCTGCCTATCACCACCGCAACCCAGCCCGTTACCCCGGCTCAAACGCCCAACCCGGCGGACAGCAACGCCGCGCAAGCTGCGGAAACGTTCGGCAACGTGCTGGCGCGTCAGCGTGCCAATTCTGGTGAGCACAATACAGATCCCAAGGGCAAAGGTCAGACCGCCTCATCCGCCGCACCCTCATCTTCAACAGACAACCTACCCGCCGCTACCGGTAACGAACTGGAAGCACCTATACCAGACGTGATCAGCACATTACCCGGCGACATGCTGGCGGCACTGCTGCCCTCCCCCGCCAACGCGAACAGCATTGCAGCCAAGGAAAAGCCTGTTTTGCAGGCACCCACGCCGGATGGGGTCAACACACTGCCAAGCGACATGCTGGCGGCACTGCTGCCCTCCCCCTCCAACGCGAACAGCCTTGCAGCCAAGGAAAAGCCTGTTTTGCAGGCACCCACGCCGGATGGGGTCAACACACTGCCAAGCGACATGCTGGCGGCACTGCTGCCCACACCCATGCCGGTACAACAGGGCGCAAGTACTGCCTCACGGCAACAACCCACTACGGCCAACGCACAGGAACTCATTGCGGTTGGCGCACAGGGCGGCATACGGAAACAACTCATTGCAGCGGGCGCACCGGGCGGCACACGGCAACAACCCGCCGCGACCAACGCACAGGAACTCATTGCAGCGGGCACACCGGGCGGCACACGGCAACAACCCGCCGCAGCCAACGCACAGGAACTCATTGCAGCCGGCGCACCGGGCGGCACACGGCAACAACCCGCCGCGGCCAACGCACAGGAACTCATTGCAGCCGGCGCACCGGGCGGCACACGGCAACAACCCGCCGCGGCCAACGCACAGGAACTCATTGCAGCCGGCGCACCGGGCGGCATACGGCAACAACCCGCCGCGGCCAACGCACAGGAACTCATTGCAGCCGGCGCATCGGGTGGCTCAAGGCAATTCGCCAGCGCAGGCCAATCCATCGGCGTGCAAACGGCAACCTCGCTGTTCCGCGCGCAGAGCAACACCACGCCGACAGTCGCGTCCACCGATACTACCCAAGGCAAGACCTTTTCCACCGTACTGGAGATCTTGGGCAAGGATGCAGCAAATACGGCGCTATCCGCTGGTACAACGCAAGCCTCCGCGCAGGCTGCTTTGCCCGATGCGATTACCTTGGCCAGCCTGACCCAAAGCACCGCAGCGCCCATTGCCGCCAGCCAAAATGGACCCATACAAGCAACCGTAAATACTCCTGTGACGCACGATGCATGGGGCGACGAATTCAACCAGAAAATCACCTGGCTTGCCACGCAGCATGAACAAACGGCGGAGTTGCATCTCAACCCCCCGCATCTGGGGCCGCTGGATGTGGTGCTCAACATCAGCGGCGATCAGGCCACCGCATTGTTTACTTCACCGCATGCCGCCGTGCGCGAGGCAGTGGAACAAGCACTACCCAAACTCCGCGAGATGTTGGCCGACAACGGTATTATGCTGGGCAATGCCATGGTGAATGACCAGTCCCCCAAGGAACAGCAGGCAGGGCAGGCAGACAAACAGCGTAGTGGGAATGCAAGCTTGCCTGGAAGAACGGGTGACGCCATTCCTGCCGGCAGCACGGTTTGGCCTGCACGCCGCCACGAAGGCATGGTAGATACATTTGCCTGATGGACAGCTCCATAAATCCCAAACTGAGGGGAATTCTCCGCCTTATTCCGGTTATCATATCGGTTGGATTTGTTTGATAATCCACCTCGACTGATAAGGAACAGCAATGGCAAACCCCGCAAAAAAGATTCCCGACGCAAAGTCCGCAAAAACGGTTCCCGACGCAACTGAAGGCGTCGCAAAGCCCAAGAGCAAAAAGCTGGTGCTCATTGGCATCGGCGTATTTATATTGCTGGTGGCTATTGGCGCAGGCTGGTATTTCACCAAAGGCAGCAGCAGCGGCAGCCATGTCGAAGCGCCTAAGCCTAAACAAAACCCAGGACAGGCACCGAAATTTATTAAATTAGATACCTTCACTGTTAACCTGCGCCATGGCGAAGGTGAAGAAGAACGTGTCCTGCAAACCGTAATCAACTTGCAGATTCAAGATGCTGAACTGGAAGAAAAGATTAAAATGTTCATGCCAAAAATCTACAATAACACATTGATATTGCTTTCTAAAAAACGGGCTTCTGAGCTTTCCACGGCTGAAGGCAAGCAACAGTTAGCCAAAGAAATCAAAGCGGAGGCAGAAATCGCGCTCGGCCTGCGCACCGCGCCTGCGCTCCCCCCCAATCCGACTACGCATGAAAGCAATGCTGCGTCCGGTGTGGAAACGGCATCCCAGGTTGCCCCCGCTTCGGCTGAATCCGCGCCTATGGCAGCGCAGGGTGGTGAAAATAATTCCGGTATCGTAGACGTATTATTCACTTCCTTTATCATCCAGTAATGATGCCATGAGTAAAGATTTTCTCTCCCAGGACGAAGTCGACTCGCTGCTGAAAGGGGTCACGGGCGAAGCAGACGAACCGGACCAACAGGCCGAGGCGGAGAGCGGCATCAGACCGTATCACCTTGGCTCGCAAGAACGTATTGTGCGTGGGCGTATGCCCACGATGGAGATAATCAACGCGCGTTTTGCGCGTCTGTTCAGGATCGCCTTTTTCAATTTGATCCGGCGCACTGCAGATATTTCGGTAGGGCAAATACGCATACAGCAATACAGTGAATTCATCCGCAACCTCCCGGTACCGGCTAACTTCAACGTGGTTCAGCCAAAGCCTCTACGCGGCCATGCGCTATTTATCTTTGACCCCAACCTGATTTTCCTGGTGGTGGACAACATGTTCGGCGGTGACGGGCGATTTCATACCCGCGTCGAAGGACGCGAATTCACCCAGACCGAGCAGCGCATCATCCAGAAACTACTCGAAGCGGTGTTTGACTCATATGGCAAAGCATGGGAACCCGTGTATCCGCTGGAGCTTGAATATGTGCGCTCGGAAATGAACTCGCAATTCGCCAGCGTAACCACTGCCAACGAAGTAGTGTTGGTCACTACTTTCGACATCGAATTCGGCGGTATCGGGGGGGCATTTCACGTGTTAATGCCCTATGCCATGATAGAGCCTATCCGTGAGCTGCTCTATAGCTCCGTGCAGGGTGAACACATGGTGTCGGATCATCGCTGGTTGCGCACACTATCCAGGCAGGTGCAGTCTGCTGATGTTGAATTGACGGCAATACTCGGCCATGCCCGTATAACGCTTGATCAAGTGCTAAAATTACGTAATGGCGACACGATGCAACTGGATACGCAAGAGAATATCGTAGCGCAGGTGGATGGTGTGCCGGTAATGGAGTGCAAATACGGGGTGTCCAACGGCCAATATGCCTTAAAGGTGGAAAAAATACTGGCTACCAAGATAAGTGATACAACCGAGGGAGGCAAACATGCCTGACGAAAATACAGAAATCAGCGCAGACGACTGGGGTGCCGCGATGGCCGAGCAGACTGCGGCCGCACCACCCGCAGACGACTGGGGTGCCGCGATGGCCGAGCAGACTGCGGCAACGCCACCCTCGACTCCCGCCCAACCTCACGCATTCCAACAGCTCGGCGTCGGAGCGGTTCCGGGTACGGCGCACAACGATCTTGATATGATCATGGACATTCCGGTGCAGCTCTCGGTCGAACTCGGGCGCACCAAGATGCCCATCAAGAACCTGCTGCAACTGGCACAGGGATCGGTTGTGGAACTATCCGGGCTGGCGGGCGAGCCGCTGGATGTGTTGATCAACGGCTTCCTGATCGCGCAGGGTGAAGTGGTGGTGGTAAACGAAAAACTTGGCATCCGCGTCACCGACATTATCACTCCCTCTGAACGCCTGCGCCGTCTCAGCCGCTGAAATGCAAATCCCCAATAACCTGAGGCGCGCCTGTTTCTGCCTCTTTATCGCCTTGTGCGTGCCGTTGCACGTGGCGGCACAAACCGCACGCCCCGCCTATACACCACCGCCAGCGGCGGTATCGTCCGGCAGCATAATGCAAGTCATTTTCAGCCTGCTGCTGGTATTGGCGGCAGTGGCGCTGGTTGCCTGGATACTAAAACGCATCAACCTGCCGCAACATGGCAAAGGCAGCCTGCTCAAGGTAATCAGCGGTGTGGCGGTGGGCCAGCGCGAACGCATCGTACTGGTGGAAATCAACGATACCTGGCTGGTGGTAGGCGTTGCACCTGGCCAAGTGCGCACCCTGCACAGCATGCCCAAAACCGAGTTGCTCACCCAGCACACAGATGCCGTCAACACTGCAAACGGGAAAAATTTCCAAAGCTGGTTAAAACAGGTGATGGAGAAACGCAATGCGGGTTAGCAAGTTTGTGGCGGCGGCCTTGCTGCTCGCCCTGATCCCGACGGCATTCGCGGCAGATACCGGATTGCTCGCCGTTACCAGCACTGCCGCAAAGGGTGGCGGACAGACTTATTCCCTCAGCCTGCAAACCCTGCTGCTGCTCACCTCACTGAGTTTCTTGCCTGCCGTGCTGCTGCTGATGACCGGTTTTACCCGCATCATCATCGTATTGTCGCTGTTGCGCTCGGCCATCGGCACGCCGTCTGCCCCTCCCAACCAGGTGCTGATTGGCTTGGCTTTGTTTCTGACATTTTTCGTAATGTCCCCGGTGCTCGATAAAATTTACAGCGATGCCTACCTGCCCTTCAGTGAGAACAAACTCACATTGGAGCAAGCGATCGACAAGGGCAGCGCCCCGCTCAAGGCGTTCATGCTGCGGCAGACGCGCGAAACCGACCTGGCCCTGTTCGTAAAAATTGCCAATAGCGAGCCGCTGCAAAGCGCGGATCAGGTGCCGCTAAAAATCCTGGTGCCTGCCTACGTTACCAGCGAGTTGAAAACGGCATTCCAGATCGGTTTTGTGGTATTCATCCCTTTTCTCATCATCGACATGGTGGTGGCCAGTGTGCTGATGTCAATGGGGATGATGATGGTATCGCCCTCAGTGATCTCGCTGCCATTCAAGATCATGCTGTTCGTGCTGGCCGACGGCTGGAACCTGCTGATTGGTTCACTGGTGCAAAGCTTTTACACATGAAAACAGGGCTTGTAGCCAGTAGCCTGTAGCTACCAGCCACAAGCTACAAGCTTACAACTTACGACTAAAACCAACCATGACCCCAGAGAGCGTAATGACACTTGGCCGCCAGGCGCTGGAACTGACCATTATGGTGTCTGCCCCACCCCTGCTGGCGGCGCTGATCATCGGGTTGGTGGTCAGTATCTTTCAGGCCGCCACCCAGATCAACGAAATGACCCTGTCGTTCATTCCCAAACTAATCGGTATGTTCGGCGTGCTGGTCATCAGCGGCCCGTGGATGGTCGGCTTGATGGTGGATTATATCCAACGCCTGTTTGGCAGCATCCCATGGCTAGTCGGCTAATTGGAGTTGGTTGGATAATGGACTGGCCGACAAAACAGGGACATTCATGATCAGCGTCACCAGCGCCCAGTTATCCGCCTGGCTTGCCTTGTTCATTTTTCCGTTTGTACGCATTCTGGCCTTAATTGCCAGTGCGCCGATACTCGGCAACAGGCAGGTTATGGCACGCGTAAAAATCGGATTGGCGTTTTTGCTGACCATAATCATCGCACCGACCCTGTCGGTGCAACCTGATGTAGAACCGGCTTCCGCACTGGGACTTTTCGTGCTGCTGCAACAGCTTTTGGCCGGCCTGGCAATGGGTTTTACCATGCGCCTGATTTTCACCGCCGTGGAAATGAGTGGTGATCTTGTCGGCATGCAGATGGGGCTGGGCTTTGCCAGTTTTTTCGACCCCCAGAACGCATCCTACACACCGGTCGTCGCGCAATTTCTCGGCATCATCGTCGCGCTCGCTTTCCTCGGCATGGACGGGCATCTGTATATGCTGTCAGCGCTGGCGGACAGCTTTCAAACCTTCCCGATCAGCTCTGCGGTTCCCTCGGCAATCGCGTTGCATACCCTGGCCGCGTGGGGCGGCAGCATTTTCACGTACTCCTTGCAACTGTCCATGCCGGTGATCGGTGCGTTGCTGATCACCAACCTTGCGCTCGGCATCCTGACACGTAGCGCACCGCAACTTAACATATTCGCCATCGGCTTCCCGATCACTCTGGTTGTCGGTTTCGCCGCATTGACACTGTCACTACCCTACCTGGCATCTCTGCTGGATCACATCACACATGCCAGTCTGGACACTGCGCTACGCGCCATGCAGCAACTCGGCAAGCCATCACCCTAACGGCCATGGCAAGCAGCCACCCCTGATGATGAAACTCGCCATGCCCGTTTCCCTGATGGAACTACTAGCCATTCCACTAGCTTACCCAAAGACGGTAACCAAGTGGCTGGTTATCTCCCCAACCCTCTCCCGCGAGCGGGCGAGGGGGCGAACGAATCGCTGCGCGAGTTTCACGTTAACGTAACGCCGCTATGGGTGATGTATTCGAAAAAACCAGAATAAAACGGAGAAGTTACCCAAAACACCAGCAAAAGCGCCTAGGACATGTAGTTGAACATTGACAAGTTCATCACTTGCAGGAAAGATTTTTGTGCGGCCTCCAACATGGTTTGTTCCATGGTTAACTCGGAGATTGCCTTGGTGAAATCCGTGTCTTGCAACTGCGACATCGCTTGCTTATACTGAATATCCAAGGCAGATCCAGTAATTTTCAGGGCATCCAGTTCATTCAAGCGCGAACCTGTCGAGGCGCGTATCGTCGATACGTTGTTCAAGCTATTGTCCAGTCCGCTCAGCGCACGGCTCACACCAGCGCTGAATTGTGCGGAGCTGGCCGCATTGCCGGCAACGAGGGGCGTCTTCAATGTGTTGATCAAATCGGAAATGGTCTTGAACACGCTCTCGTTGGTGCTGGGCACAACGGTAAACTGGTCAAGGTCGGCGGGTGCACCCTTAATGTCGAATTGCATGCCATCAAAGCTGATAGGCTGCCCACTGACATAAGGTACGCCAACCAGGGGTGGAACAGTTGGATTCCCGTTAGTAGTATTCGTTACAGTGTAAGTCGTTACTCCCGCCGCTACGGCAAAGTCAATCTGATAGTTATTGCCGGTAAGCAGAGCCGGGTCGACCACGTTTCCTTGGCTGGCAATACCGCCGCCGGTATTCGTGGCGACCGCTTGGGTAACAAACGTCCCGTTGCCATTCTTGATGCGCATGAAAATGTCCGCGCCGGAATCGCTGCCTGCCAATTGCCGGTTGGCGTCTACCTGGCTCAGACGCTGTCCATCATCGCCCATGTACTGTACGCCGGCGGCGGTACTGGCGAAAGGCTGATTCTTTCCCTGAAAACCGGAAAACATGTAATTCCCTGAGCCATCCGTGCTGTTCGCCAGCGAGATCATCTGATCCAGGCTTCCCTGCAAGTGGCTCGCCATAGCTTGCCTGTCCGCATTTGACATCGATCCGGGACTGGCCACATTGACTGCGACATCATGGATATCCTGCAACAATGAGGTGATGCTCTGCAGCGCGCCCTCGGAGGCAGTCAGCGAATACTGTACCGCATCAATGTTTTTGGCGTATTGGGCGATGGCGTCTTCGGACTGCGACAGCTCCAGCACGCGCGCGGCGCCCGCCGGGTCATCCGCTGCAGTCAGCATGCGACGACCGGAAGTGATTTGCTGCTGGGTGTGCATTATCTGGCTTTGCTGCTGATTTAGCGCGGTAACATTTACATCAAAAACCATACTCGAACTGATCCTCATGGCACACCTACCCTTGTCTTAGATTGAGCAACGTGTCAAACAAGGTGTTGGCAATCTGCATTGCCTTGCCCGCAGCCTGGTATGCACGCTGGTAACGCAACAGGTTGGCAGCTTCTTCATCGAGGTTTACCCCGGAGACTGCTTGCTGCGCCAAGACGGAATTCTGCAACATGGTGTTCTGCGCCGTGCTGGTCACTTGCAGCTCGCGTGTCTTGTTACCCACCTGAGACACCATTTGTCCGTATACGCCCTGATAACTGGTAGTCCCGCCAAGCAGGGTATTCTGGGTCTGCATGCCTCCCAATAACAATGCATTGCGGTTGTCTGACGAAGCATTATTATTGGGGCCTACCGTAAAGGTATCGCCGGTGCCGGGCGCTCCCGTAATTTGTGCCGTCCAGCCGTTGTAGGACAGGGTTGCACCCACCAGCGGGTCATACAATACACCAGCAACGTCGGTAGCTGCTGCGGGCACTGTTGTCACGTCGTAGTGCGTCGGGTCAGTAAACGTCACCGTGACGGGATCCCTGAGGCTGGGATTGAGAGCTGTGCCCAATGGTGGCACGTCCACCGTGCCCGCGCTGATCTTCCCTGCGCCGGTGTTGGTCAATGTCGCATTGGTGCGCATGGGTGCCGCAGCCGCAACTTTGTTGGGATCCGTGATGGCAACCGCAATGCTGAGCGCACCTTTCACGGTTGGGCGGATCGTGAAACTGTCATTCGGGTTAGGTGCGCCAGCAACACTCAGCGTAAGACCATCCCACGACCCTGCCGGCAAGGCGAGCTGGTCAGAGAAGAGAGCCGTATTATCCGACAAGCGCGTCAAGGTATAGCCCGCCGCGCTATACTTCAGGGAATAATCGCTTCCCGTCAACGCGGTGTAATCGGAAATAGTGGCGCCGATGACGGCGCCCCCGGTGTTCGCGATGTTATTGTTGACCACTGGCACCGGCTGAACAAAGAAGTTGCCGCCCAACGCGCCTTTCATATCCTGCCCAAGCTGATGCTGCTGGTTGAACGTTCCCGCCAACCCCGTGGCTACCAGCCCCAGAGAGTTCTGCGTGGCATCCAGCGCCTGGCTTTGGAAGGCCAGGAACCCCCCCAGGTTACCCCCCCCCTGAAGACCGCTTTGCGGCATCCGGATGATTTTTCCGCTACCGGTAGTGTATGCCACATCAAGCTTGGTCGGGTCGTTAAGCGACTGAACCGCCTGCAAGCTATAAGCCTTCGTGCCTACCACCAGCATCTGCCCATTCCCGATGGATAGGTTATAACTACCATCGCTCTGCTTCACGACATTCGTCTTGATTTCCTGGTTCAGTTGCGAGATGAGTTGATCGCGCTGATCCAGCAAATCGTTGGGTGGCTTGCCACCGGCTTTGGCTGTAAGCATCACCACGTCACTGTTGAGCGCCGCAATCTGCTGCGCATAGCCGTTAATAGATGTTACGGAGGCTGTAATTTGGCCGTTGACACTGGTATTGATGTCGGTCAACTGTTGGTTCATCGACTGAAAACGGGACGTAAGCACCTGCGCATCGCTAAGCAGCGTCTGGCGCGCTGGTATCGACCCCGGATCACTGGCCACACCGCTTACCGCGCCAAAAAAATCCCGCAACGCGGGCGCCAGTCCCGCATCCGGATCGGACACCAGGTTGTTAATTTGTTGAATCTGGGCATAGTAGGTGTTGAGCTGCGCGGCCAGCCCTTTTTCAGTGTCGACTTGGCCAGAAAGGAATTCGTCGTACACCCGCTTGACCGAGTTAACATCCGCACCTTGCCCTACATATCCCGCGCCAGAGAGCTGTGCCGAGCGTGCCGCCAGCACGATTTCCTGGCGGTTAAAGCCGGGGGTGTTTGCATTGGCGATGTTGTGTTGGGTAGTCGCCAGCCCAACCATGGCTGTGTTCATCGCACTTACGCCAGTGCTGAAACTATCGGATCCCATTAGAACCTCCCATGCTACGCAATACGCGTTTATTGAGTTATCGGCATCCCTGTCATTTTCTTGAGCGCCAACTTTCCGGACTGGTTGCCGGGTTGTGCAATACCATCAACCTGACGAGCATGGCAAATGTGCCGCCCATGATAATGAAACCCGCCATGCCCGTTCCCCTGATGGAACTACTAGCCATTCCACTAGGGAAACGCAGATTTATTCGGTTTTGTCGTTCCCGCGTAGGCGGGAACCCAGTCAAATCAAGCATCTGGATCCCCGCCTTCGCGGGGATGACGAATTAATCTGCGTTTCTCTAGGTTAAAGAGCGACAACCAAGTGGCTGGTTATCTCCCCCAACCCTCTGATGAAACTTCTAGCCATCTGACTAACCCAGCAAAAGACACTGGGTAAGTTATTGGTTATCCCGCAAGCGGGCGAGGGGGCAAACGAATCGCTACGCAAATTTCACGTTAATGTGCTGATGCGATTCATGACCTTCACCAATTTATCGGCATAATTCGGATCGGTCGCATAGCCCGCGCTTTGCAATGCCTGGGCTGCTGCCGCCGCTCCCTGCCCTTGCTGTATCACCCCGGCATAGCGCGGATTGTCGCGCAGCAGGTGCGCATAATCGCTGAATGCCTCGGCATACGAACCATAAGCGCGGAATTTCTCCACCTGCTTGCTGGGTACGCCATTATGATACTCCGTAGTCATCACTTCCGCCACCTTGCCGTTCCAATTACTTCCAGCCTTGATGCCAAACAGGTTGTAACTGTTGCTGCCATCCGGCAGGCGAATTTCACGCTGTCCCCAACCGGTTTCCAGCGCTGCCTGCCCCAGCATTAATTGCGCGGGCACGCCGGTTTCGCCGCTTGCTTGCAAGGCGGAAGGGGTCAAGCGCTGCACAAAATTTTGTTGAAAATTTTCACTGTATGCCGAGGGCAGCGCACTCACATGGCCAGCCTGCGTTGCGGATGAGGCTGGCGGAAACGCCGCCGGAGCAGCAGAGCCAAGTGACCTGCCCAATTGTTTGGTCATGGCGTCTGCCAGCCCCACACCTCGGCTGGACATATTCTGCGCCAGTTGCTGATCCAGCATCCCGGTAAACATCTTGGTCTGCTCGTTATCAAACATGCCGTCCTGCGGAGCGGCGTCGCGCATGCTTTTCAGCATCATATTCATGAATACCGCCTCGAACTGTTGCGCAGCCGCCTTTAACGCCTGGTCAGGCGACTGCTTGGCCTGCGCGCGCAGTTTGTCAAGACTCTGTGGGCTTGCCGCCAGACTGCCGGAAATATCTGCTGGGTTGATCATTTTAAATAATGAGACCAGTTAAATGATTTCCAGTTCCGCATGCAAAGCACCGGCGGATTTCATTGCCTGCAGGATAGCCAGCAAGTCCTGCGGGGTCGCACCGATGGAATTCAGCGCCTTCACCACCTCGTTCAACGATACCCCTCTCTTCAACAGAACCACCCCGCCCTTGTCGGTCTGGATGTCTATCGCGGACTTGCTGACCTGCATGGTTTCGCCTCCCGAAAGAGCGTTGGGCTGGCCGGCCGTGGTGTCGGTATTGATTACCACCGTCAGGTTGCCGTGCGAGACCGCACAATTGTCCAGAGTCACAGTCTGGTTCATTACCACCGAGCCGGTGCGGGCATTGACAATGACGCGCGCCATGCCTTTCGCCGGGTTAACCTGCAGATTTTCGATCTGCGACAGGAAGGCCACGCGCGCGCTGCCTTCCGGCGCACGCACCTCGATCATGCGGCCATCCAGCGCGGAAGCGATTCCCTTGTTCGGCGAAAGCTCCCGGTTGATCGTCTCGACAAGGCGCGTGGCCGTGGTGAAATCCGTGGTGTTCAATTCCAGATGGATAAAATCGCCCTGCCCCAACACCGTCGGGACGGCACGTTCTACCGTTGCCCCGCCCGGGATGCGCCCGACACTCAAGTGGTTGACCTGCACCTTGGCGCCGCCTGCTGCGGCACCCACGCCGCCGACCAGCATATTGCCCTGGGCCATTGCGTACACCTGGCCGTCCGCGCCCTTCAGCGGCGTCATCACCAGCGTGCCGCCGCGCAGGCTTTTCGCATTGCCTATCGAAGAAACGGTGATGTCTATTGTCTGCCCCGGACGCGCGAACGGCGGCAGCGTGGCCGTTACCGTCACCGCTGCCACATTTTTCAGTTGCAAGCTGGCAGTCGGGGGCAGGGTGACGCCCATTTGTGCCAGCATGGTTATGATGCTTTGCACGGTAAATGGCGTTTGGGTGGTCTGGTCGCCGCTGCCATCCAGCCCGACGACCAGGCCGTAGCCGATTAACTGGTTGTCACGCACACCCTGGATGCTGGCCAGGTCCTTGATGCGCTCGGCGGACGCGGCAAATGATACCGTCGCCATCAGTCCAGCCAGAAGCAGTTTTAAAATTGTGTTCATGGTAGTTTCCTTATCAGAACGGCAACACCGAGAGGAAGACACGTCCAAACATGCTCATGACCGCAGACAGGTCAACATGGGTCGCGCCTTTGTATTCGATGTGCGCATCGGCCACTTGGGTGGATTGCACGGCATTGATGCCGGTAATGGTGCTGGGATTGACTACACCTGAAAACCGGATGTACTCATTAGACGGGCCGACCGCCACTTGCTTCTCGCCTCCGACCAGCAAATTCCCGTTTGGCAGCACTTCGGTCACCGTGACCGTGAGTGTTCCGGAAAAGGTGTTATTGCCGGCGCTGTCGCTCTTGTTGGCCAGCTTGCCACTCGAGCTGCCGCTAACACCAAAGGGTTTCAGCAACATGGAGCCGTGCGGGACATTGCTCGTATTTGCAACGATATTGCCGCTGTGATCCGCGTTACTGCTGGATTTTTCGCTGGCCGAAGTTGTCTCGGCAATGTTGATGATCAGCACGTCGCCCACGTTGCGCGCGCGCCTGTCCTCGAACAATGGGTGTTCATCTTGCCCAGCTTGGAAAATGGCGCCGTTGCGTGGAGATATCGCCGCTTTCTGTTCAGATGGGCGCGCCGTCATCGGCTGATGAATGCCTGTCGAAGGAGTATTCGCACATCCCGAGAGCATCAACAGTGCCGCTCCCATCACAATCCATAGAAAATTACGCATGTTGTACCCCGCTCCGGTTACATCTGTGACAGTTTCTGCAACATCTGATCCGAGGTCGTGATCGCCTTGGAGTTGATTTCGTAAGCACGTTGCGTCTGTATCATGTTCACCATTTCCTCCACCACGTTCACGTTGGAAGTTTCTATATATCCCTGATTCAACAGCCCGGCGCCATTGGTTCCCGGCACAGTAGTGCTGGGTGTGCCGGATGAGGCAGTTTCCACATACATGTTCTCACCCTGGCTTTGCAGCCCGGCGGAATTGATGAAAGTAGCCAGTTGCAGGCTGCCGACTTGCGAGGACACACCGGCAACTGTGGCTGAAACTGTACCGTCGCGGCCTATGGTCACACTGGTTGCATTGGCCGGTATGGTCATGGCCGGCTGCACCGGGAAGCCGCTGGAAGTCACCAGTTGCCCCTGGCTGTCGGTCTGGAACGAGCCATCGCGCGTGTATGCCGTCGTGCCATCCGGCATCAACACCTGAAAAAACCCGGCGCCATTAACCGCCACGTCGAGATTGTTGCTGGTCAGTTGCAGGTTTCCCTGAGTCTGAATGCGTTCGGAGGCCACCGGGCGCACCCCGGTGCCGATCTGCAAGCCTGACGGAACCTGGGTTTGCTGCGAAGACTGCGCGCCGGGCTGGCGTATAGTCTGGTACAGCAAATCTTCGAATACCGCGCGTGAACGCTTGAAGCCAGTAGTGCTGACGTTCGCCAGGTTATTGGCGATCACATCCATCTGGGTCTGCTGTGCTTCCAGCCCGGTTTTGGAAATCCACAAGGAACGTATCATGATTATTACCCTTTCAAGACAAACTCAATTAAAGGCCCATCAACCATTGAGGCTGAGCAAGGTGCTGGCCTGTTTCGCATTGTTGTCGGCGCTCTGCAGCATCTTCATCTGCATATCAAATTGCCGCGCCAGCGAAATCATGTTCACCATCGCCTCCACCGTATTCACGTTGCTGTTTTCCAGATTGCCGGGCGCCACCGTCACGTTGGCGTCGGCCTCGGCAGCATTGCCGTCCCTGACGCGGAACAGCCCATCGTCACCCCGCACCATCTGGCTCTCCGGCGGATTCACCAGCTTGATGCGCCCCACTACCACAACCTGGCTGGGTTTGGGGCCGCTGGGCACGGTGGAAATGGTCCCATCCTTGGCCACACTGACCTCGGTATCCGCCGGGATGGTGATCGGGCCGGCATCCCCTGCCACATTCAACCCGGCACGGGTTTGCAGGATACCCTCCGGCGTAACCTGAAAACTGCCGTTGCGGGTGTAGGCCTCACTGCCGTCTTCCAGTTGCACGGCAATCCAGCCCTGGCCCTGCACCGCCACATCCAGATTGCGCCCGGTAGACTGCATGATCCCTGGCGTAAAATCGGCGCCGGCGGTGGAATCCACCACGAAGGCGCGTGTCGGCAATCCTTCGCCGACCAGCGGCACGGCGCGGAAGGTATTGATAGCGGCGCGATAGCCCGGAGTGTTGACGTTGGACAAATTCTGCGCCACCGCCGCCTGCTGTTGCAGCACGTGCGAAGCGCCGGTCATCGCGGTATAAATCAGCCTGTCCATTGTCTTCTCCTGTAGGTTGGGTTAGCGGCTTTTCGCGTAACCCAACAACTCGCCGTTAACGCAAGTTAATCAGCGTTTGCATCACCGAATCCATCGTCTTGATGGTCTGCGCATTAGCCTGATACACACGCTGAGCCGTGATCATATTGACCAGTTCCGCCGTCAGATCCACGTTGGAATCCTCCACCGAAGACGTCTGCAGCACCCCGTTATTGCCCTGGCTGGGCGCATTAATCGTCGGCTGCCCGGATTTGCCTGATTCCGCCCATTCATTATCACCGAGCGGCTGCAGCCCCTGCATATTGGAAAAAGTCGCCAGCGCCACTTGCCCCAACGCCTTGGACACACCGTTGGAATAGCGTGCCAGAATATTGCCGTCCGGGGCGACGGAGAAACCGGCCAGTTGGCCCGATGTCCAGCCATCCTGGGTTAACTTGGTAACGCCGAAGCTAGACCCAAACTGTGTCGCGGTCGTAACATCAAAATTGATGGTTTCCGCTGATGAGCCCAACGGTGTAAATGTCAGCGGGTTTGCTGGATCGGGGATGTATCCCGCTCCAGGCACTGCCAAAGTAACATCTGTTTTCCCGTTTTCATTGAATATTATCTGCCCAACTGGAGCTGAACCTGTGGCGAGGGCTGGAGGTACTGGAAATAAATATGTAGGTGGCGTTGTCACCGCCGCATTCGGATCGACTACCGTTGCCAATATGTCCCATGTGCTGGGGCTGGCCAGGGTGGAAACATTGCGGTAATACATCGTGGTAATTTGGGCGTTCCCCAGGCTGTCGTAGGTCGTCAACGAGGTCGAATTGTTGTAAGTGCCCGCATCATTCGGGTCAAACGGCGTGACGAGAGGATCAATTGCCCCTAAGCGCGAGTCCAGATTCATGGTGCATACGACATTACCAGTCACTTTCGCGCTGGCGATTCCCGTGGGAATGGTCAAAGCCTGCGGGCTGCCCGCCATCTTGCCTGTTGCATCCGGGAGGTAGCCCTGCAAAAAATGGCCGGTGCTGCTGACAATAAAGCCGTCTTTATCCAGTTGGAATTGACCACTCCGGCTGTAACCTAACCCGTGGCCAGTGTCCATGATAAAAAATCCCGCCCCGTTAATCGCCATATCCAGCGTGTTATTGGTTGAACTGATATTCCCTTGCGTGAATTGCTGTGCAACTGTCGCAAGCTTGACGCCAATTCCGATCGTCGCAGAACCCCCGCCGGATAAAGCAGCCGCAAAAACATCGGCAAACTGCGCCTGTGACCCCTTGAATCCCACCGTATTTGCATTGGCAACGTTATTGCCAATCACCTCCAGATTCTTGGAAGCCGCGTTCAACCCACTCAATCCCTGTGTAAAGCTCATGACATTCTCCTTACGTTAGTGTCAACCACTCCCCTCTTCAGAGGGTGGTGGTTTACTGGTTTTTACATGACCTGTTTAACATCTGACAAAGCGAACCCGCCCAACTGCCCCACATCCAATGTAGCTCCCTGCGCCCCGGGGGTTATGGCATTCACCAAGCCGAAGGCCAAGGTAGTAGGTGTCGTCTTGGTGCCGGACAGCACCGCCTCCGCCGTAAACTTGTAAGAACCGTCTGCAGCGGCCGTACCGGCATCGGTCTGCCCGTCCCAGGCAAACGGCAGTACCCCGGCATTCTGCGCGCCCAGTTGCAAGGTGCGCACAATATTTCCGCCAGCATCCTTTATGGTCACCTTGAGGCTGTCGGCCGGTAGCGTTAATTCCACGCCGCCAACCGCTTGGCCTTTGGCAAGATTCACGGTGGAACCGGGGATCAGAACGCCATGCCCAATCATGCTGGTGGCCGACACGGATTGGCCCACCGCCATGCTGTTGCTTAATGCCTGCAAGGTTGAATTCAGCTTGTCTATGCCAGTCACCGTGCTGAGCTGCGCCATTTGTGTAGTGATTGCCGCATTGTCCAGCGGGTTCAGCGGATCCTGGTTTTTCATCTGCGCGACCAGCATCGTCAGGAATTTGTCCTGCTGCGCGCTGGCGCTGTTTGTGTCACTGGCGGTTTTTTTTCCTACCGAGCTGTTCGCGGCATTCAGCGAAGCAATCAATGCGGCGGCGGATCCGGTATCCTGAATTGTATTACTCATGGCTTATTCCTTTCTTTAATAATTAACCGATGATTCTTTTACTGGCCTATGGTCAGGGTCTTGAGCAGCAGGCTTTTGGAGGTATTCATCACCTCCACATTATTTTGATATGACCGCGAGGAAGAGATCATGTTCACCATCTCCTCCACCACATTGACATTGGGCAATGTGACATACCCCTGCTCATTGGCCATAGGGTGCTTGGGATCGTAAATCATTTTCATCGGCGAGGTATCTTCCACCACCGCCGCCACTTTTACGCCTACGCCTCCCTGCCCATCCATCGGCGTGGTGCTGAACACCACCTGCTTGGCGCGGTATGGTTTTCCATCCGGGCCGGTCGTGCTGTCGGCATTGGCAAGATTGCTCGCCACCACGTTAAGCCTCTGCGACTGCGCTGTCATGGCAGAGCCGGAGATGTTAAAAATGTTGAATAATGACATGATGATTACCCCTGTAAAGCCATTAATACGTCTTTGACCTTGTCGCTGACAAACTTCACGCTGGCCTCATAGCGCAGGGCGTTGTCGGCAAACTGCGCGCGCTCGACATCCATGTCCACTGTATTGCCATCCGCGCTCGGTTGCAATACGTCGCGGTACATCACCGGCGCCCCCATCACGCTTTCGCCTGTTGTGCCGCTCAGGTGGCGTGGAGAAGTCCCTGCCAGCGGCACTTTTGCCGTGCTGCCCGATAACGCGCCTTGCAAAGCGCTGGCGAAATCAATATCCTTGGCCTTGTAGTTTGGCGTATCGGCATTGGCGATATTGGACGCGAGCAGTTCCTGGCGCCCCGCGCGCAAGCTTAACGCGGTCTGGTGAAACTGCAGGGCTTCGTCAATTCTGCTGGTCATGTTTATCTCCTAACCTGCTTAATCCATTACTCAGATGACGCACATATTAAACACCAAGTTGTTTTGGCTATTGCCCGATTAAGAGTGAAAACCCGTCTCATTTCCTGCTTTAAAAAGCTTCCCTTGTGGCGGCGGCAGGCCGACAATACGGTCATGAAAAACTTCCGCACCCTGTTTTTACCTATCCTGCTGCTGATCGCGCTACCCGCCTGGGCAGGCGCGCAACAAAACCATGCCGAGATCCGCGCCGCTGTTGAATCCTTCGTGCGCGCACAAACAACGACCTTGCCAGGCAAGGTTACCGTCAAGGTGGGTGAGATTGACCGGCGCATCGCGCTGCCTGTTTGCCCGGAGCTGGAAGCATTTCTTCCCCCCGGCGGTCAACTGCTCGGCAATGGCACGGTGGGCGTGCGCTGTCCTGCGGACAAAAAAGCCTGGAAGCTGTTTGTGCCGGTGCACGTCACAGTCACCGCAAACCTGCTCATCGCCAACAAGCCATTGCAACAGGGGCAGGCGCTACGTGCCGAAGACCTCGCCAGCCAGGACGGCGAACTGACGCAAACAGGCATCCTCACCGACCCGGTGCAGGCTGTCGGCAAAATACTCAAAAACAGTATTGGCGCGGGTCAAGTGCTAAAACAGGACATGCTGCGCGCACCCTATGCAGTGACGCAGGGACAAACGGTGCAGCTACAGGCTGAAGGGTCGGGTTTCAGGCTGCACTCCGAAGGCCATGCGCTGAACAATGCGGCAGAAGGGCAAACCGTGCGGGTCAGGACATCTTCCGACCAGGTTGTGAGCGGCACGGCGCGACCGAACGGGGTTGTCGAAGTACGCCCATAGTTTTCAGCTTACCGTACACCGTATTGTGCGGTAAAATATGCCCGTGTATAAAAAGTTGAACTATGCCCTAAAGTTTTGAATTTGGCTGCCGATAATTAAACTGTATTGAACCAGCAAAAAAAGGTGAACACCGTGAAAGTAGAAAAATCCACCAATTCCCTGCCAGTCACGCCAGTCGGTGAGGGGCATGCGCGCACTCCCGTTGCAAAGCCTGCGGGCGATACACAGACCGCCAGCGGAACCAGTGTGCATCTGGGCGCAACTGCCGAGCAACTGCGCAACATGGAAAACGGCATGCCGAACACACCGCCGGTAAATGCGGCAAAAGTCGCAGAAATCAAACAAGCAATCAGCCAGGGCCGCTTTCAGGTTAATTCCGGCGCGGTGGCAAATGGCTTAATCAAGTCGGTAACTGATTTAATCAACTCACACAAAGCCTGAACCCCTGATGGGCAAGAATACCTCGGCAGCTACGTCAGATTTTACCTCCCGTCTGCATGCCGAGCGCGATGCATTGAAAGCGTTTGTCACACTACTCGAAACTGAACAGCAGGCATTGCTCAGCGGAAATACCGAGCAATTGTTGGCGCTGGCTGACAGCAAGATTCTGGCCGCACATGAGTTAAGCAAATTGGCAACTGCGCGCAGTGATGGATTGCGCGCGCGCGGGGGAAAAGTGATGCCAACCCAGATGATATTCAACTCTTTCGATGGATTGCGCGTGCGCGGGGGAAAAATTGAACTTGGTGGCATGACGGCCTGGTTGCAGGCTAATGCCGCAAGTAGCCTGCCGGTATGGCAGGACATCCTGCAACTGGCCGAGCAGTCGCAGCAACTGAACCGCACCAACGGAGTATTGATCCAGACCAAGCTGCGGCATAACCAGCAGGCGCTGATGGCACTGCAAAATGCCGTACACAGCACCAATGGCTTATACGGGCCGGATGGACAGCCTAACCTGTCAGCATCGGGTCGTACCCTGGGCAGCGTCTAAGGATTATTGCGCAGGATGCTGCGCCAGGCGCTCGGCTCCGGGCGCCAGGATAGTGACCGTGACTCGACGATTGCGGGCGCGCCCATCGGGCATATCGTTGGATGCAACCGGAAGATTATCGGCAGAACCCACGGCGGTCAGGCGCGTTGCCGGCACCCCACGCTCGATGAATAAACGTACTACACTGCTGGCGCGTGCTGATGACAGCTCCCAATTGGATGGAAACTGCGGAGTATTGATAGGAGTGCTGTCGGTATGCCCCTCAACCTCAATGGCCTGATCGCTCTGCACCAGTACTTGAGCCACCTCGGCAAGAATTTTTGACGCACTATCCTGCAACCCCGCTTCACCCTCCTTGAATAGCGCGCTGGCATTTATTTCCAGTTCGACGCCTCGTTTGGTGGTGGTAATGTTTACCTGGTTACTATTCACCAGAGGCGTCATGACCCGATAGAGGTTTTTGGCGACAACCTGCATGAATTCCTGTTGTTTGCGTTGCCGTTCCTCGGCCTGCCTGTAGTTCCTGCGGTCCACCAGCAACTTCAGCAATGACTCTTGCTCGCTGAGCGTTGCAATGGCTTCCGATTTTACTCCTCCCTGATTGCCGAACGCAGTAGCCATTGACGCATTAAATACCTTGTATTTGCCCTCGTTCACCGAGGAAATGGCATACATCACCACGAAGAATGCAAACAAAAGGGTTATGAAGTCGGCATATGAGATCAACCAGCGTTCGTGGTTCTCATATTCATAGCGTCTTGACGGGCGTGCCATATCAGAAAATATATCCCCGCAACTTGTTTTCGATGAGGCGCGGGTTATCTCCACTGGCAATGGCTACCAGCCCGTCAACCAGAATTTCGCGCATCACCATCTGATGCGTGATCAATATCTTCAACTTGCCGGATATCGGCAGAAACACCAGGTTTGCCAAGCCCACACCGTAGATGGTGGAAATAAACGCAACCGCAATGCCCGCACCCAGCCTGGAGGGCTCGCTCAAGTTCTGCATGACTTGAACCAAACCAAGCACGGCCCCCAGGATTCCAATGGTTGGGGAGTAACCTGCCGCCGACTCCCATACCCGCGCAGACTGAAAGCGCAATTGCTCATACGTCTGCATATCCACTTCCATCACTTCGCGGATTTTTTCCGCGCTGTTGCCATCCACCAATAATTGCAACCCCTTTTTCACAAATGCGTCACGGCTTGCAGCGATTTGCGACTCCAGCACCAATATCCCGTCTTTGCGCGCCAAGTTGCTCCATCCAATAATTTGGGACACCAATTTCATCGGGGATAACTGCGGCGTGACAAACACCCAACGCCCCATCTTGATTCCTGTCACAAAAATATTGAACGGGCATTGCAGCATCACCGCACCCAGCGTACCACCGCACACGATGAGGAAGGCCGCACCCTGAAACAGGATGGAAACCGCCCCGCCTTCGATCCATTGCCCGCCGAGAATGCCGCCTATGCCAATCAACAAGCCGGCGAGGCTTAGCTTGTCCATCAATCAATACCCCTTCAACAAACTGCGCAAGCGGCCTACAGCCTGGCTATGCAGCTGGCATATGCGCGATTCGCTCACGCCCATCACCTCGCCGATTTCGCGCAAGTTCATTTCCTGCTCGTAATGCATGCCCATCAACATGCGCTCGCGTTCCGGCAGGTTGTCTATCGCCTTGATCAGCGCATCACGGAAATGCTCATCCTGCAACAGGTTAAGCGGGTCAGCATCGCTATCGACGTCATAGCGATCAAAGAAATCCTCGTCGCCTTCACCATGGAAATCTTCGTAATACATCAGTTGCGCACCGCGCGACTCGAACAGCATCTGCTGGTATTCGGTGAGCGGCATGCCCAGTTCTTTGGCAATTTCCTTCTCGCTCGGCATCATGCCAAGGCGCTGCTGCAATATGCTCATCGCCGCCTCGATGCGGCGCATGTCCCGGCGCAGGCTGCGCGGCATCCAGTCGGCCTGGCGCAGTTCGTCCAGCATTGCGCCACGGATGCGTTGGGCGGCGAAAGTCTCAAACTGCGCGCCGCGCAATTCATCATATCGCCCGGCGGACTCCAGCAGGCCTATCATGCCGGCCTGGATGATGTCATCCACCGACACGCTGCTGGGCAGCCTTGCCATCAAGTGATGCGCTATGCGCTTGACCAGCGGCGCATATTCCTTGAGGCACTGCTCCTTGTCAGTTAACCCATTTGCGGTATACATAATGCCCATTTAATTTACCAGCGCCACATTTTGCGGACGTGCCTGCCGCATCAATCTTTGCACCACATCAGACAACCCCTTGGCTCCATCGTTTCCGGCAGCAGGCAGCAACATCAAGTCGCGCCCCAGTTCGCCAAATGCAAGCGCGGCTGGTGCAGCCGGGAATGCCTCAACCACAGGACGGCACAATTGTGTCGCACGTTTGAGTTTTTCATCAGCCGGAATATACCCCATATATTCTACACGCACATTCAAGTGGCGGCGCGCCACCTGCGCCACATTGCCAAACACGACCCGCGCTTCCCGCTCATCGCGTGCCTTGTTGACCAAAATTTCGAAGTTTTGCCGCCCATCCTGCATAGCCATGCGCTTGATCATGGCATAGCTTTCAGTGATGGCGGAAGCCGTGGCATTCAGCACCAGCAACAGCGGCTGGTCAGGCGCCAAACCGGCGGAAACGTAGTTTCCCTCGCATGCCGCGGCATCCACCAGCACCACATCGACACCCTGCGACGCCTCAGCCAGGCATTCCAGCAAATGTTCGCGCTCCGGCGGGGATAATTTTGGCAGCGCCTGGATGGCGCGCGCTGCTGGCAGTATGCGCACACCATGCCGGGTGTGCAGCATGATCTCACGCCACGATTTGTCGCGCCGAACGGCACTCAGTAAATCATAGCGTGGCTTGAGCGCCAGCATGTTGGCCACATTGTCATGCGCCAGGTTCTCGTCCAGCACCAGCACATCCTTACCGGCCTGCGCCAATGCGGTTGCCAGATTCACCACTACGCTGGTTGCGCCCAAGCCGGTTCGCGCGGCAGCCACCGTAACCACGCGCGTTGAAGCTTGCAACAGAAGACGGCGCAACCCTTCCGCCTGGTCGGTTATGCGTTCAAACGGCATATTCACTCCGGGCTGCGGAAGGATCACTACGCAGTAACGGGGACCCCACCGGCGGTGTCAATTCTGCATCGAGCTCGCTCGATAGCAGATTGCCTACCATTGGTGTAGCCCTTGCAGTTGCCATGGGTACTATGCCAAGCCCCGCCATCAGCGCTGGAAACTCCGTTTCATTCAGGGCAAATGACGTCGTTTTGGCAGATGGCTTGAATGCACGATGCAGCAAATATTCCAGGTTCACTTCCTGCAAATCCTCCGGTACGCGCTGTCCGTTGGTGACGTAATGCAACGCCAGCTTGTAGCGCACGGCCACATCCAGCACCGTACCCAAATTTACAGCCTCGTCCAGCTTGGTGGGGATGCAGCCGATTACACCGGCGCCGTGGTACATACGCACCACATCATCCAGGGTGTCGCCGCCGCTGGTGGCATTGAGCAGCAACAGGCGCTGCACCCCGGTTGCATTGAACATCTCGGTCTGCGCAGCTACACGCTTGTCCCGCTGCCCCATGCCTATCGTGTCGATCAGCACCAGATGTTTGTGTTTCAGCGCCGACAGGGTGAGGCGCAAATCTTCGGTATCGCGCACCGCATGTACCGCCACGCCGAGTATCTTGCCGTAAATACGCAACTGTTCATGTGCGCCGATACGATAACTGTCGGTGGTAATCAACGCTACCTTGTCGGCGCCATAGCGCACTACAGCGCGTGCCGCCAGCTTGGCCGTGGTGGTGGTCTTGCCGACACCGGTAGGGCCGATGAGCGCATACATCCCGCCGCGTACCACGATATCCTCTTCTTGCGTGGCAACGCGCAGATTATGCCCCAATGCTTTGCGCACCCAGGAAAAATCGGCATTTGCGGGCATATTGTCGATCAACTGGCGCGACAGCGCCGGACTGAATCCGGCATTGATCAAGTCACGCAGCATTCGCGTGCGTTGCGGGTCGCGCTGCTGCATGTCAGACCATGACAGGCAAGCAACCTGTTCCTGCATCATATCGCGCATGGACTTGATCTCGCTGAGAATCGCCTGCTGTTCCAATACGGCTGCTGGCGGAGCTGCCGGGAGGTCGGGTTTTTGCGTAGCGGCAGGCTGCTGTGCTGACGCCCGCCCAATTGGCTCCGGTGTGCGCTCCTGCGTTATCCCGGCAAATTCGGCGCCCGCCAAGGCCATGATCTCGACTCCATCATCCACCTTGCGGTTAGACAAGATCACCGCATCTGCACCAAGTTCAATGCGCACCCGTTGCAATGCTTCGCGTGACGTTTTTGCCACAAATTTTTTCATATTCATGCTCTACCTCCGACCATTGATGTCACCCGTACCGCCTTGAATCCGGGCACTTCTTCATGCGAAATAACCTTGAGCTGCGGCAATGCGCGCTTCAGGAAGCGCGCCAGCAAATCGCGCAACTGTCCCGGCACCAGCAGCACCGTGGGCAAACCCAATTGCTCCTGCAGTTGTGCCGCACTACGCGCTTCGCGCAGCAGCGTGTCGGCCAATCCCGGCTCGATGGCCTGATTGCTGCCGCCTGCCTGCATGGCCTGCATCAATACGTATTCCAGCTCCTTATCCATGCCGATAACCTGTAATTCCTGGGCCGATGGGTAGAACTGCTGCACGATGGCCGGGCCCAGCGCCACCCGCACCAAACCGGTGAGCTGATAGGCATCCTGGGTCTGCCCGGCACATTCCGCCATCGTTTCCAGAATGGTACGCATGTCGCGGATGTGCATGCCCTCATCGAGCAAGTTCTGCAAGACTTTTTGCACCGTGGAAAGCGGCAGCAGCTTGGGTATCAGATCCTCGGTGAGCTTGGGCGCAAACTTGGCGAGATGGTCCAGCAACTGTTGTAATTCCTGACGGCCCAGCAGTTCGGCGGCGTGGGTATGGATGAGATGGCTCAGGTGCGTGGCGATGACAGTGCTGGTATCCACGACGGTGTAGCCCATCGCTTGCGCCTGCTCGCGCATCGTCGCTTCCACCCATATAGCCTCCAGGCCGAACGCCGGATCACGCGTCTGCACACCGGGCAGCATGCCGCTGGCGCTGCCTGGATTAATGGCCAGAAGCATATTCGGGAAAGCCTCAGCCGCACCGATTTCCGCCCCTTTCAGGGTAATGCGGTAGCCATTCGGCTTCAGGTCGAGATTGTCGCGGATATGTATTGCCGGCGGCAGAAAGCCGATGTCCTGGGTGAACTTCTTGCGTATCCCCTTGATGCGGCGCAACAGATCGCCATCCTGCGCCTTGTCCACCAGCGCGATGAGGCGGTAGCCGACTTCCAGCCCCAGCACATCCACTTGCGCCACATCTTCCCAACTGGCCTCCGGGGCTTCCATGGATACCGGTGCAACAACACCTTCCGCTTCAGGTTTTTCGGCTGCCTGTTTGGCGCGCTTCATAATAAAGTAAGTCAGGCCGCCCAGCGCGGCAGCCAGCAGCAGGAAAGCGAAGTGTGGCATGCCGGGGATTAGCCCCATCATGCCGATGATGCCCGCAGTCAATATAAGCACCTGTGGCTGGCTGAACAGCTGCCCCACGAGCTGCTGGCCGATGTTCTCTTCGGTGGAAACACGGCTCACCACCAGGCCGGCGGCGGTGGAAATCACCAACGCGGGAATCTGCGCGACCAGGCCGTCACCGATGGCCAGCAAAGTGTAGTTTTGTGCGGCAGCGGCAATATCCATATTGTGCTGCATGACCCCGATTATCAACCCTCCGACCACGTTGATCAGCATGATCATGATGCCGGCCACCGCGTCGCCGCGCACGAACTTGCTGGCGCCATCCATGGAACCGTAGAAATCCGCCTCCTGTGCGATGTTGGCGCGGCGGCGGCGCGCCTCGTCCTCACCGATCAGCCCTGCGTTGAGGTCGGCGTCAATCGCCATCTGCTTGCCGGGCATCGCATCCAGAGTAAAACGGGCGCCCACTTCGGCGATACGCCCCGCGCCTTTGGTAATCACCACGAAATTGATCACCACCAGAATGGCGAACACCACGATGCCGACCGCGTAATTACCGCCCACCAGAAAATGGCCGAATGACTCGATCACCTTGCCTGCGGCAGCCGGGCCGGTATGCCCTTGCAGCAACACCACACGGGTGGAAGCCACGTTGAGCGACAGGCGCAGTAACGTGGTAATCAGCAGCACCGTGGGAAATACGGAAAAGTCCAAAGCCCTGGTGGTATTCATGCTCACCAGCAATACCATGACGGCCATCGCGATGTTGAAGGTGAACAAAATATCGAGCAACATCGGCGGCAATGGCAGCACCATCATCGCCAGTATCATCACGATCAGCACAGGTCCGGCCAAGGTGCGCAAACCGGCGCGCTTGATAAAATTTTGCAGGGTCAATAGCAGGTTCATGATGCACTTCCTTCCAGTGTTGCGGGATCAAGTTGCGGCGGCACCGGTAAATCGCGCGGCTCTTCCGGCTTGACAGCGCCGCCTTGGCGGTGACGGCGCAATTGATAGACATAGGCCAGCACTTCCGCCACGGCGGTGTATAACGCTTCCGGGATGGTTTCCCCCAGTTCGGTATGCTTGTGCAAGGCGCGCGCCAGCGGCGGCGCTTCCAGGATGGGCACATTATTCGCAATGGCGATCTCCTTGATGCGCGCGGCGAGAAAATGGGAACCCTTGGCCACCACCACGGGAGCCTTCATGCCCCCCTCGCTATAACGCAATGCCACGGAATAATGCGTCGGGTTGGTCACCACCACGTCGGCCGTCGGGATTTCCGCCATCATGCGGCGGCGCGCCATTTCACGCTGCATGCTGCGGATGCGTCCCTTGACTTGCGGATCACCCTCGGTTTCCCTGGCTTCCTGGCGCACCTCTTCCTTGGTCATCTTCAGCTTGCTGTTGTGTTCCCACAACTGGAACGGCACATCCACCGCCACGATCAGCAACATGCCGCCCATGATGGCGGCGAAACTCATCCATAACAGATACCCGAGATGCGGAATGGAAGCGCCCGCCGGTTGCGCCACCAGCAGCATCACCGCGTCCTTGTTGTGCCAGACCGCCCATGCGCCTACCCCGCCCACTATCAGGGATTTGCCGATGGCCTTGGCCAGTTCGACCAGTCCATGGGTCGAGAACATGCGGCCGATACCGGATGCCGGGTTGAGCTTTGAGAAATCAGGTTGCAGCGGTTTCATGCTGAACATCCAGCCGTTAAGCAATAAGGGGGATAGCGCTGCAGTGGCAAGCAGCAACAGCAGGAACGGCAAAAAAGCCACCAGGGTTTCCATAGACAGGGTATACAAACGCGGCAATAGCAGATCGGAATGGAAGGCCAGCCTGGTATCGAGGGTAAGGCCGTCACGCAACAGCTTGGTCAATTGCGCGGACAGCGTGGAACCCATCACCCACAGCCCGGCGCCGCCCGCCCACAGCACGGCGAAGGTGGATAATTCGCGCGAGCGCGCTACCTGGCCTTCTTCGCGCGCCTGGTCCAGGCGCCGCTGTGAGGGCTGTTCTGTTCGTTCGAGTTCGCTGTCTTCTGCCATGACTTACTCCTTCGGTCATGGCAATTATCAGCAATAAAGGAAAAATCAATACGGCAAATAAGGCGGGGTTTACGGTGCAATTCGCCCTGATTGGGCAAATCAGGCGTGGCGGGTTGGTTCGGTTTATGTGTTTGAAACGGTGCGTAGGTTGGGCAAAGCGTAGCGTGCCCAACGAACAAAGGTGATCATTATTAGTGTTGGGCACGCTACGCTTTGCCCAACCTACGAGAAGGCCACTTCCCATTTTTTGTTCCGGTTCGTCCGGCTTGGGTTTACGTGTTTGAAACAACTGCGGAAGAAAGATTGAAACCAACCAGTACTTCTGAGCCATTGCCCAGAAATTGCACGGAACTGCACAAGTTATTCAGCAATGCGATCCCCCGTCCGTGGCGCTGGGTATCGGTGGCAGGCAGCTTTCCCATATACTGATAATCGAATCCATCGCCGCTGTCACGCATGCGGATTTTCAGTTGCGTCCCGTCTCCGGCATATACTATTTTTTCCAGGCTTATATCTATTTGCCCTAGCTGCACGCTGGTCAGGCGATTGGCGCGTTCGTCAAAATATTTGTCCATGCCATCCGGGTGGTGTTTCAAGGTTGAATCCAGCTTCAGCAGGCCATGATCCAGGGCATTATTGAACAATTCGGACAGGATAAGGAATATTTCGCTCTTGCGCTTGCTGTCGTTTTCGACCTGATTAATCACATCCAGCAACAGTGGCACCACGTCCATATTTTTGATTTGCGGCATGGACAAGGAGAGAGAGAATTGCCAGGCAGCTTGCCCTTGCAACTGCTTCTGTTCTTGTCCCGGCGCCTGCTTCTGTTCTTGTCCCGGCGCCTGCTTCGGTTCTTGTCCCGGCGCCTGCTTCGGTTCTTGTCCCGGCGCCTGCTTCGGTTCTTGTACGCACTGCACCATCATCATTGCAATATCGTCATTGGCAGACACTCTGACGGCGGAAAATTCATCAATGGCCGCTTTCATATTCTGCCAGCGATCTGGAAATGCCGAAGAATGGGCCGCCTGCAACAATCGCTCAAGGCCGAACCGCTCGCCACTCTGGTTCTCCAACTCGATTACCCCTTTGGAAAACAGGAGCAGGCCGCAATTTTCCTCCAGGCAAGAATAGTGTTCCACCGTGGCATCGAATTGATCGGCTGGCAAAATACCCAAGGCGAGGTGATGAGGGCTGAACTGGTAAATATTCTCGCCATCGGAATTCAGCATTACTGGCGGCGGGCAACCGCCGTTCCAGACTTTAACCATCCGGTCAACCGGGTCAATGGAAGCCAGAATGGCCGCAACAAAATGGCTGACCGTAAGGGAATGCCGTACCTTGATGTTCATTTCCCTGGCGACGGCAGCGATGTCGAAGCCCTTTTCGGTCATGGAGTAGAACGTTTGTATCGCCGGCATCCCGGCAAGCGCGGCAGACAAACCATGCCCGGTGCTATCCGCCAGCATCGCATGCAATTGCCCGCCCGGGGTACGCGCCACCGCGATCAGGTCGCCACAGAATTTTTCGGCGGATTTCAGGTAAAACTGCACCGCGCGGTCATGCAGCTTGTCCAGCGCGATCAATTGCTGCATGTACCCCAGTGCAATGCGCTGGTCTTCCTCGTTGCGCGCATGGTAATCCTGCAGCAACTGGTTCTGTTCGGCCAGCTGCCGGGCAAGGCGTGAGCGCTCGTGCAGGGAATTGATCTTGGCTTGAAGGATTTTGAAATCAATTGGCTTGACCAGGTATTCGTCGCCCCCGGCCTCAATGCCGCGCACAATGTCATCTGTCTGTCCCGCCACAGTAGTAAAAATGATGGGAAACCATTCCACTGCGATGAGGCGCATTTCACGCACTGTTTCGTAGCCGCCGATCCCGGGCATCAGGACATCCATCAGGACCAAATCAGGCCGCTGCTGCAAAAACAGGCCCAGCGCTTCTTCACCGCTGCGTGCCGAAACGGCCGTGTGCCCCATTTTGCGCAGCATGGTGGACAGCACCAGAATGTTTTCCGGTACGTCATCCACCACCATGACATTCAGGTTCCTTGCCACGGCTGGCATAGAATCGACCTTCAGATTCATGCGTTCTGGCAGGTTAACGGATGGTGAACAGTTTTTTGAAGTTGGCGATGTCGAGAATCTGCAGCAAGGTGGCGCTTGGCCGCACCAGCAAGACAGCCTTGCCTTCTGTCTCCGCACGTTCCCGCAACAACAGCAGCATGCCCAGAGCCGAGCTGTCCAGATAGTCCACGCCGGCCAGGTTGATCTCTATGCTGGAAACCTCTTTTTGCTGCAGCAGCGGGTCGTATGCCTCCTTGAAGGCACGGTGCGCGTTAAAATCAAAACGCCCAGCCATGTGCATGGTTGCGACCGGCCCAGATGTTGATACATTGATATTCATGCTGCCCTCCTTAGATTTATGCCAAATTAATTATTGATCTTTACATAATTCGCGACACACTTTCCGTCATTCCCGCGAAAGCGGGAATCCAGCAAGACAAAATGCCTTTTGTTTAAACCCACTGGATTCCCGCTTTCGCGGGAATGACGTGGCGATTTTATTATTTCCCAGATTCCATTTTGGATGATGCGGCGTTAATTATGTAAACCTCAATAAACTCTATACTCGATTGCTCAGGCCGCCGCTCTTTCTCAGCCTGTCCAGTACCCGTTGCGCCATATCCTGGATGGGAACGATCTCGTCCACCGCGCCCACTGCAATCGCTTCGCGCGGCATCCCGAATACCACACAGGTCGCCTCGTCCTGGGCCAGATTATAAGAACCGGCCTGGCGCATTTCCAGCATGCCGACCGCGCCGTCCTTGCCCATGCCGGTGAGCATTACGCCGGTAACATTCTTGCCGCCGCACTGCGCGGCGGAGCGGAACAGCACTTCCACCGAAGGGCGATGATGGTTGACCGGCGCGGCTTGGCTGAGCTCGGTCATGTAATTCGCCCCGCTACGCTTGAGCAATAGATGCGAATGTCCCGGCGCAATGTAGGCATGCCCCGGCAATACCCGCTCCCTGCCCTCCGCCTCTGTTACGCGAATCTTGCACAAGCCATCCAGGCGGATGGCAAAGGATTTGGTGAACGCCTCCGGCATGTGCTGCGCAATTAATATGCCCGGTGAATCCGGCGGCATGCGGATGAGAAATTCCTTGATCGCCTCGGTGCCTCCGGTGGACGAGCCTACCACGATGACCTTTTCGGTGGTGGTGATGCGATTGCCCAATGCGGGCAGCACCCCGCTGGTTTGCGGCGTGGACACCCTGCGCGGTGCGATATGCGCCTTGAATGCCACCCTGATCTTGTCCGCGATCTCGTCGCCGTATTCCTGCAAGCCATCCACGATGCCCATCTTGGGCTTGGCCACGAAATCGATCGCCCCCAGTTCCAGCGCGCGCAATGCCGCATCCGAGCCGCGCTCGGTCAGGCTGGAAATCATCAGCACCGGCATGGGGCGCAGGCGCATCAATTTTTCCAGGAAGGTCAGCCCGTCCATCTCGGGCATTTCCACGTCCAGCGTCAACACATCCGGGTTGAGCGTCTTGATCATCTCCCGCGCCTGCAGCGGGTTCGATGCGGCGCCCACCGCCTCCATGTCCGGGTAGCTGTTGATGACTTCCTTGAGAATGCTGCGGATCAGTGCCGAATCATCGATGATCAGTACATTGATCTTGCGTGCCGGAATAGCATTATTCATTTAGTGGTTTCCCTCAAAAAAGCTCCACATCGCCCTGCACATCGGCCACATTGAGGCGCGAACGGTACATCTTGTCGCGCTCGATAATGGTGTCATTATGGATGCCGCGCAGTTTTTTTACCAGCACCCGTGACGTGCGCGGGAAAAAATAAACCTTGCGCGGATGGATATCGAGCAGGTCCTGCCCCGTCAATGCAATATTTTCCGTGCGCAGGTAGTCGAGCACAAATTCGGCATTGCGCTCCCCCACATTGGATATGGTGAGGCCGTTCAGCACGTTGCCGGCGCCGAACACCTTGGCCTCCAGGTCGCTGCGCTTGGCGCCCATCTTGAACAATTGGTTGATCATTATTTCCATGGCGTATGTGCCATAGCGCATCGAGGGACTCAAGATGCTGACGTCGTCCCCCAGGTTGCCCGGCAGCATGAAGTGGTTCATGCCGCCGATGCCGCTGGTGCGGTCACGGATGCACGCGGCGACGCATGACCCCAGCACCGTAACCATTGCCATATCGCGCGCCGTCACATAATACTCACCCGGCATGATCTTGACTGCATCGATCTCGAACTTGTTGTCGTAATACAAATTCGGCGCGACAACTTCTTCATAATCCGTATGTGTCGTCATGTCAGGCCCACGCGCTCATGATGTTCCATTTCAAAATACGATCTTCTCCGCTGTAAATTACTCAAAATCAGTGCGTAGATAAGACAGCTTTCCATTTTTGGTTTCGCCTCAATTTTAATTAGGCCTTGTTCTTGCGCGCGAGTTCATACACCGTCTTGCTGCGCAGCTTGAACAACTCTTCCGCATGGTAAAAGCTCTCGGAGTGTCCGGCGAATAACAGTCCGTCGTTAGCCAGCAACGGCACAAATTTTTTCAGGATTGCAAATTGCGTGGCCTTGTCGAAATAGATCATCACATTGCGGCAGAATATGACATCCAGCGGCGGGCGGATCGGCCAGTTGTTATCCAGCAGGTTTAATTGCCGGAAAGTGATCATGTCGCGCAACTCCTGGCGCACCCTGACATGCCCGGCCTGATGGCCCGTGCCGCGCAGGAAAAAGCGCTTGACCAGAGCCGGGTCAAGCTTGGCCACCCTCTCTTCCGCATAAACGCCCGCCTTGGCCGTTTCCAGCACACGGGTATCGAGATCGGTCGCCAGAATGGTGACCGGCGGCTTGAAGCTGTTGAAGGCATCCACCGCGGTCATCGCTATCGAGTAAGGCTCCTCGCCCGTGGACGAAGCCGAGCACCATATTGTGATAGGGCCGGAATGCTTTCCCTTCATCTTGAGCAAATGCTCGGCAAGAATGGGAAAGTGGTGTCCCTCGCGAAAAAACGAGGTCAGGTTGGTGGTGAGTGAATTGGTGAATGCCTCCCATTCACTCCCCGTGTCCTGCTCCAGGTACGCAAGATAATCATCGAAGGTGTCGATGCCGGTTGCCCGCAACCGGCGCGACAAGCGGCTGTACACCAACTCCTGCTTGCTGTCGCTGAGGGAGATGCCGGCATGATCGTAGATCAGCTTGCTGACGCGTTCAAAATCCTTTTTGGTGAAGTGGAACTCGCGGTTTTTTTCGCCTTTTCTGGAAGCCTCGGTCATGATGTTTTACACATGATATGTTGAACTCGAATGTCCCCTCCCCCTTGCAGGGGGAGGGCTATAACCAGCGACTTGGCTGCGGTTTTTTGCAGCCTAGTCGAATGGCTAGTAGTTCCATTAGGGAGGGGGTAGAAACGCAGTTTTCCCTCTGCTCTACCCCCATCCTAACCTTCCCCCTGCAAGGGGGAAGGAATGGGTATGGTTCTAATGGTTAAACTTGCTTAAAACTCCGCCCATTCTTCTTCCCCGCTTTCTTTCTTGGAAAGCGCCTTTTGTGCGGGAGCCGGTTTCCTGGCTGGAGCCGCCGCTTCATGCCTGGCCGCTTGTCTGGCAGCCGGGTGCGCCGCCGGTGCGCGCTTGGCTGTCGGTCTTGCGCTGCTTGAGCTGTCCAGCTTGAACACGCTGACCGACTGCAGCAGGTGCTGCGCTTCTTCTTCCAGCGATTCTGCGGCGGCGGCGGCTTGTTCCACCAGCGCGGCGTTCTGCTGCGTGACTTCGTCCATCTGGGTGACGGCCTGGTTCACCTGGTCAACGCCGGTGCTTTGCTCCGACGAAGCGGCGGAAATTTCCGCCATGATGTCGGTCACGCGCTTCACCGCATTGACGATTTCTTCCATGGTCTTGCCGGCATCATCCACCAGCTTGGTGCCGACTTCTACTTTATCCACCGAATCGCCGATCAGCGTCTTGATTTCCTTGGCGGCGGCGGCGCTGCGTTGCGCCAGGTTGCGTACTTCGGCGGCCACCACCGCGAAGCCGCGTCCCTGCTCGCCTGCGCGTGCGGCTTCCACCGCGGCGTTGAGCGCCAGAATGTTGGTCTGGAAGGCGATGCCGTCGATCACCGAGATGATGTCCACGATCTTGCGCGAGGATTCGTTGATCGAGCTCATGGTGCCCACCACCTGGCCCACCACGGCCCCGCCTTTCGAGGCGATCTCGCTGGCGCCGCGCGCAAGCTGGTTGGCCTGCCTGGCGTTCTCGGCATTCTGTTTCACGGTGGAAGCCAGTTCTTCCATGCTGGCGGCGGTTTCTTCCAGCGAGGCGGCCTGCTCCTCGGTGCGCTGCGACAGGTCGGTGTTGCCTGATGATATCTCCCCTGCACCAGTGGAGATGGAATCGGTCGAGCCCTTGATGTCGCCCACCAGGGTCTTCAGGCTGTCCTGCATGGCGCTCAGGGAATATAACAGGCTGCTGTTGTCGCCCGCCTTGATGTCCAGGTGCATGGTAAGGTCGCCGGCGGCAATCTTGCCGACCGCATCCGCCGCGTAGTCCGGCTCGCCGCCCAACTGTTTCATCAGGCCGCGCGTGATCAGGTAGCCGACAACTGCCGCTGCCAGCAACGCGATCAGCGTGACGATGAGTATCTGGATCAAGGCGGACTGCACTTGCTTTTCGGCTTCAACCCCGGTCTTTTCCATTGACTCGCTCTGATGCTCGATGAGTTTGTTGATGGTTGCAATGTAGGCGTCCTGGAGATCCATAGCCGTCTCCATCATGTAAGTTTTCGCTTCTGCCTGCTTGCCTTCTTTCTGCAATTTAATAAAGTGCTCTTGTGCAGCGACATACTTGGTGCGCGCATCCAGCACTTTGGCCAGCGTAGCCTTGCCTGACTCGGATGCGACCGATTTCTCGATTTTATCCAGGTTTTCCTTGATGACTTTGCGTTTTTCCTCAATGCCGGACAGTTCCTTTTGGATGTTGTCCTGGCCCGTTACCAGCAAGGAGTCACGCATGAATATGCCGATGGCTTGAACGCCGCCCACCATATTGTTCGCCTGAACCGTCTTGGGAAACTTGTCGTTGACCATCGTATCAACGTCGTGTTGCAAGGCGCGCATATTCATGATGCCCAGCACGGCAACGATAATCAGCAACACAACCACCGCGCCGAAGCCCAGCCCTAAACGGGTTCCTACTTTCATACTAGCCATGTTATTTTTCCCCTAATTATTATCGGATGTTAAGCTGCGGCGGCCATTTCGACCAGATCCATATCGCGGCTGGTCATCAGCCGCTCGATGTCCATCAGGATGATCATGCGCTGATCCACCGCGCCCAGCCCCATGATGTACTGGGTGTCCAGCGATGCGCTGAATTCCGGCGCCGCCTTGATCTGTTCATGCGTGAGCGTGATCACGTCGGAGACGCCGTCCACCACCATGCCCACCACGCGGTGGGAGAGATTGAGAATGATCACCACCGTGAACTGGTTGTATTCGACGTTTTTAAGGTTGAACTTGATGCGCATGTCCACGATGGGGACGATGATGCCGCGCAGGTTGATCACGCCCTTGATGAATTCCGGCGTGTTGGCGATGGCGGTGACGGCATCGTAACCCCGGATTTCCTGCACCCGGAGGATGTCGATGCCATACTCTTCCTTACCCAGCGTGAAGGTAAGGAATTCGTTGTTGGAGACAGCCGATTTGCTGTCTGCTGATGCTTCATGCGTCTGGTTCATTTATCCACCTCCTGAAAAAATGTTTTCGGGTTGCTGCCTGGCTAAAAGCCTACTCTTCTGGCGCGGTTAGCGCAAATTACATGCTGCTGCGATCAATGAATTGTAGGTCGGGTTTCAACCCGACATGTCGGGCTAAAGCCCGACCTACGCCTAATGAATAACTGGGTTAAACCCAGACAATTCATTGGGGAAAAACGTCGTTGCAGGAACTCCTAATATTTCAAATCCCATCGAATTTTTAGAGGTTCCCTCTACTCAAAACTCCGCCCACTTTTCATCCACATCTACTTTTTTGACCTGTGAAACTTTGGCGTTAGGCCAAAGTTTCATCCCAATCCATCAATGCCTGATGCAATTTTGATGAAATCCTTGAAAATTCTCCTCCTAACCCCATGAGGGTATTTGCTTCGGTTTTATTGCCTGCTTGTGCGAGTTCGGCAACCTTTGCAGCTACGCCATGAAACTCTGCATGTGCTCCCTTGACGGCTTGATATTCTTTGCTACGATTACTTTGTGTAATGGATGGGCTATATAGCCATTTGCCAAAGGCGCACTGGTTATCCGCTTTGATGGTGGCTATGGGTATTTCCAAAATCCCTTTATCAATAGCGTCGTGCAGGCGTGTTTTCCACGCACTATGTGCGGCGACAGCAGACTCTATTTCCGCTTTAATTGAAGCTCCCGTCACACTTTTTTCTTGGATCATCTGCTTTGTGGCGGTCAGCCGCTTTGCCGGAACTGCTGCTAGCCTGGCCGCTTGCTTGGCTGCTGGTCTGGCCGCAGGGTGCGCTGCCGTGGCCCGCCTTGCTGTCGGTCTTGCGCTGCCTGCCGAGCTATCCAGCTTGAACACGCTGACCGACTTTGCCAGATGCTGCGCTTCTTCTTCCAGCGATTTGGCGGCGGTGGCGGCTTCTTCCACCAGCGCGGCATTCTGCTGCGTCACTTCATCCATCTGGATGATGGCCTGGTTCACTTGCTCGATGCCGGTGCTTTGCTCCGCCGAGGCGGCGGAAATGTCCGCCATGATGTCGGTCACGCGTTTCACCGCATTGACGATTTCTTCCATGGTCTTTCCGGCCGCATCCACCTGCTTGGTGCCGTCTTCCACTTTCTCCACCGAATTGCTGATCAGCGTCTTGATTTCCTTGGCGGCGGCGGCGCTGCGCTGCGCCAGGTTGCGCACTTCGGCGGCCACCACCGCGAAGCCACGCCCCAACTCGCCGGCGCGCGCCGCTTCCACGGCGGCGTTCAGCGCCAGAATGTTGGTCTGGAAGGCGATGCCGTCAATAACAGAAATAATGTCCACGATCTTGCGCGAGGATTCGTTGATCGAGCTCATGGTGCCCACCACCTGGCCCACCACGGCCCCGCCCTTCGAGGCGATCTCGCTGGCGCCTTTCGCCAGTTGGTTGGCCTGCCTGGCATTTTCGGCATTCTGTTTCACGGTGGCGGTGAGCTCTTCCATGCTGGCAGCGGTTTCTTCCAACGAGGCGGCCTGCTCTTCGGTGCGCTGCGACAGATCTGTGTTGCCGTCGGCAATCTCGCCGGCGCCGGTGGTGATGTTGCCGACCGCGCTCTTGACCTCGCCGATCAGCCCCCGCAGGCTGTCCTGCATGGTCTTCAGGGAATACAGCAGGCTGCTGTTGTCGCCTGCCTTGATTGCCAGGTCAATGGACAGGTCGCCACCGGCAATTTTATGCACCGCTTCAGCCGCGTAGTCCGGTTCGCCGCCGAGCTGGCGCAACATGATGCGGATCATGTACATGGCAAATATTATCGTGGTCAGCAGCGCTGCCAATGAAATCACGATGTAGAAAACCATCATGGCCTGGGCTTGCTCCCTGATCTGCTCGGTGGTTTTCAGCAGGTCGCCCGATAGTTTGCCCTCGACCTCCTTCAGCAGATTGATCCTTTCCGTCGCCGCCTTGAACCATTGCCCGCTGTCGGTGCCCAGGCTCTTTTCGTTCACTTTCTCCACGGCATTTTTCTTGATGGCCGCCACTTCATCCACTGCCTGCCCGCTGACTTTGCTCTTGTAGAATTCCTTCTGGTCATTGAGGGCATACGTATCGAAAACTTTTGTATAGACATCCTGGGCGGAAGCATTTGAAAGGAATCGCGCAAAAAGTTCCGGTGTGAACTTGTCCGCCGCGAATACGCCAGTGAGTATGGCGCGCTCTTGCCCGGCGCGCTCCTTGGCCAGCAACAGGGCCGAATAGGCGGAGGCCAGCCGCGCCACCTGGCTGTTGCTGCTGAGTGTCGAGGTTTGAGTGGGGATATTGAGAAACTTGCCGATGGTTCTGGTGTAATAGCCAATCGCATCCGGGGCCGGAATGGCCTGGGCGGTGACTGCGGTGCGCTTGGCGCCGATTTCGCTCATGTCGCGCGTCACTTCGTCCAGCGAGTTCTTCAGGGAGAGGTCAAACAGGCCTGCTTCGAAATTGGCTAATGCCTGTTTCAGCTCTGCTGCCTTCTTGTCGGTTTCACCGCGTTGCGCCGGAAGTTCGCTGGCAAACTTGACACCCTGGCTGCCCAGAAAGCCCGCCGTCATGCCCCGTTCTTTTTGCAGTTCATGGGCGAGGTTGCCGATCTTGACTGATAGCCCCACCAGGGATTCCAGCTTGCCCATTTCGCGGGTGATACCGGATTTTTCGAGGGTGCTGCTGATCGAGAAATACAGGAGGCCAAGCAACGGGACTGCAACGATCAATATCAGTTTTGTTCTTATCTTGAGGTTGCTGAACGATGGCATGTTATTTCTCCTCGAAATACAAATTAGATGTTAAGCGGCTGATGTACCGGGTATCCAGCGAAGATCCGCAGGTTGGGCAAATGAGCATAGTCGAAGGGCGGAGCGTGCCCAACGAAAGAAACGCCATTATTGATCTTTACATAATTCGCGACACACTTGCCGTCATTCCCGCGAAAGCGGGAATCCAGCAAGACAAAATGCCTTTTGTTTAAACCCACTGGATTCCCGCTTTCGCGGGAATGACGTGGCAATTTTATTATTTCCCATATTCCATTTTGGATGATGCGGCGCTGTCTTCAATTATGTAAACCTCAATAGTTAGTGTTGGGCACGCTCCGCCCTTCGACTATGCTCAGGACAGGCTTTGCCCAACCTACGCAATGGTTCATTACTTTCCTTCCCGGAATCTTCTGATTTATTTTATTCGGATCAGCGCAGCCACATCCAGTATCAGCGCCACCCGGCCATCGCCCATGATGGTTGCGCCGGAAACGCAGGGTACCCTGCGGTAATTGGATTCCAGGGTTTTGATGACCACCTGGTGCTGGCCGACCAACTCATCCACAAACAGCGCGATTTTCCTGCCTTCCGCTTCCATCAATACCAGGATGCCTTTCTCCGGCTCGGTGATTTTGGTCTCAACGCCAAACACCTGGTGCAATGCGACAATCGGCAGGTGCTCGCCGCGCACCCGCAACAGGTGCCCCTGGCCGCTTACGGTCTTGATGTCAGCCGCAGCGCCGGGCAGCGATTCGACGATGGCATTCAGCGGGATGATGTAGGTTTCACGCCCGACCGAAACCGAGAGTCCGTCCAGGATGGCGAGCGTCAATGGCAAGCGGACGGTGACGCGCGAGCCATGCCCTTCCACCGAATCGAGTTCGACGCGGCCGCCGAGCTCGGAAATATTGCGCCTCACCACATCCATTCCCACGCCACGCCCGGATACATCGGTCACCACTTCCGCCGTGGAAAAACCCGGCTCCATAATCAACGCCCATACATCCTGATCGGGCATGTCATCACGCACCGGCAAGCCCTTCTCTTTGGCCTTCTGCAGTATCTTGGCGCGATTCAGGCCGCCGCCGTCGTCAGACACTTCAATCACGATGTTGCCGCCCTGATGGGAAGCCTTGAGGGTGAGCGTGCCGCACGGATTCTTGCCTGCCGCAATGCGGATCGAAGGCAATTCGATGCCGTGATCCAGGCTGTTGCGCACCAGGTGTGTCATGGGGTCGGAAATTTTTTCAATCAAGCCCTTGTCCAGCTCGGTGCCCTCGCCCACCATTTTCATTTCCACCTGCTTGTTCAGCTTGCCGGACAGCTCGCGCACCAGCCGGGGAAAGCGGCTGAACACGAAGGAAATAGGCATCATGCGGATGGACATCACCGCTTCCTGCATGCCGCGCGTGTTGCGCTCGAGCTGGTGCAGATTGCGCTGCAAATTCTCGTCGACTGTGCCATCGACGTTCATCGCGGCTTGCGCCAGCATGGATTGGGTGATGACCAGCTCGCCCATCAGGTTGATCAGCTGATCGACTTTCTCCACGCCCACCCGGATGGTGGTTGCTTCAGCCGCAGCCGCCGTCCTGTCGGAAACACGCTTGCCAAAGGTTATTTGCTCCGTTTCGGGAACAGTTGCTTCACCCTTGCGGCGACTGGCTTCCTGCGCCGCAGCGGCGGATTTTGGTTTTGGCAAATCGCCAAAAAAACCATAGCCTTGTTTGGCTTCCGCTTCGGCTTTCATGGCCGGCGTTTCCGTGAAAAACCCATAACCCTGGTTTTCTTCCACAACTGCGGGAGTTTCGGGCAGGTCATCGAAAAAGCCGTAGCCCAGATCTTCCGGCTCAGCAGCAGGGCTCTCATCCGCCTCCGGCGTGGCTTCTGCGGGGGAGGATGCGGGGGCGGATGGCGTCATGGCAGACAAACGCTCAAGCTTCTCGCGCACCGCCTTCACCGCACTTTCGTCCACTTCGCCTTCGCCACGGTGTGCGGCCAGTTGCATGGAGATTGCATCGCCCGCATCGAGAAATGCGCTGACCATTTCGTCGGTTATGTTCATCTCCTGCTTGCGCAATTTGTCGAGCAGCGTTTCCAGCACATGCGTCACTTCGGTCATGTCGGTGAAACCGAAAGTGCCTGCCCCTCCCTTGACGGAATGGGCCGAACGGAAAATTGCATTGAGGTCGTCCATGGATGGATTGGCCACATCCAGGCCGAGCAAGAGGGATTCCATCGCCGCAAGGTGCTCGGCGGCTTCCTCGAAAAAAACTTGATAGAACTGGCTTAGGTCAATTGCCATGACAAGGTACCATCAGGTTAAAAAATGGTAAGGGTGAAGGGTGAAGGGTGAAGGGTAAAACCAGCACGCGCAAAGCGCGCACCCTTATCCCTTCCCCCTTGTCCCTTCCCTATGTTTCATCCGATTACTTTTTTGGTCACTTCCAGCAGTTTTGCCGGGTCAAACGGTTTTACCAGCCAGCCGGTCGCGCCCGCCGCCTTGCCCTGCGCCTTCATGGCGTCGCCGGATTCGGTGGTGAGCATCAGGATGGGCACGCTCTTGTAGGAGGGCATGGCGCGCAAGCTCTTGATCAGCGTCAATCCATCCATGCGCGGCATATTCTGGTCGGTCAGCACCATGTCCACCGTCTTTCCCTTGGCCTTGTCGAGGCCATCCTGTCCATCCACCGCCTCCAGCACTTCATAGCCGGCGCCCTTGAGGGTGAATGACACCATCTGCCTGATGGAACTGGAATCGTCAACACTGAGAATTGTTTTTGCCATAGCTTCGCGCTCCGATTAAAACGATAGGAATACCATATACCACTATACGCTTGAAAACGGAGTATATCTTATCTTGCGGGGATTACTTAAACAAGGGCAAGCATTTTCTCTTAAGGTAAGCTACCAACGCGACCGCTCTGATGGCACACATCGCGAGATATTAGCCGCAGGTCACTTGTACATCTCGCGCCGGTGTCCGACCCGTACCATCCAGACGATCAGCTCCCGATCCTTGATCTCGCAAACAAGGCGGTAATCCCCGACGCGATAGCGCCATTCCTTTTCGTTTCCCTTGAGCGCCTTGCCGCTGAAGCGCGGATTGATTGAAGCTTCGATCTTGTCCACAAAGGCCAGAACGCGCTTCTGAAGCGGTTTATCCAACCGTTCAATGCTCTTCCTTGCCGCTTCGGAATAGATGACTTTATAGCCCAAGCTGCGCCTTCAATTCAGCATGAGTAATCATCTTCCCGCCCTTCTTCTTGGCTTCGGCTATGGCTTTGCTGTCGGCCAAGTCTTCCAGATATTCAAGCAGGGCGTTCTTGACGATGCTGGCGCGCGTTGTCTTAAAGTCTTTTGCGGCGCTGGATAGTGCGCGGTCTATGTCTTTGGTGATACGAACGGCGGCAGGCTCAGCCGCCTTGCGTGCTGTAGCTGTGGTCACGATTTCTCCTCCAGGGCGTTTTGATAGTTTGGATTTTACGCCGAACAAGGAGGAAAAGAAATTTACAGTGCAGATTATTGTAGGGCGATATTTTAAGATACCCGCTTGACACGCGGGGCTTTTATCTCTTGTCGCTTACATGATCAAAACATGACAAAATTTTGTATTTATCGGGCCGTAGAATCGGAATGGCTCAGGCAGCGCGTGTGCCAGCAGACATTTCGGTCAAGGTGCTTTCCAGTGCGGTGGAGGCCTGGTCGAAAGCAAGGAATACCGCGTCCAGAGCCTTTGTGCCTGCGGCGAAATATTGCCCGGCATCAATTGTGGGGCGTCCCGCACCAATCAGTTTTTCATCCAGCAACGCCAGAAATTCCTGGACGGCTATGTTGGTTTCTTTCCATGTTTGTACAAACGATGCGGCTTGGGTAAGGCCGGTATGAGCCAGCTCATTATTTACCAACCCCATTGTCTCTCTGACGCGCTCCTCCAGAAAACGGAGTTTGATGCGGGCAACGCTGGAACAATAGCCTTTTGCCGCCACACCGGACCCCACCGCACGCGCTTGCCCCAAACCCTCCGCAACGGCGGGGAGCTTGCTCCACAGGGTATCTACCAGAGCAAAATCAGCGGCGCACATACCGGCAATCTGGCTGCGCTCGGCGATATCGCCTATCAAATAAAGAACAGCACGGATAAGCTCGCAATGGCGGCGGACACTGTCCTCTGCAGGCAGTGCCAGGCATTCCGTATGCAGTGTTTGCCAATCGCCAAGAATACCTTCCCAGCGTTTTACCGTCATCAGCCCCTGGCCGTGAAAGGCATTCAGGGCAGCTATATCCTGTCCGATTGCCGTCTGTTTTTGCCCAATTTTCTGCTTGAACGAACTGTCACCGCTCAGGAAGGCATTCACCATCCCACGGTGCTGCTGCAAGTCAAGCAGCAGTTGCTTGGTCAAGCGGTTGATGCGGATGCCTTCCAGCCGGAGTGCAAGGCTTTTTTGCCAGCTATTCCTGTTGGTGAAATAAGCGGCGCCAATGACAACAACCGCCAAGGCCGGAAAAAATATCAATTCGTAATCAGCCATGAAATTTTCCCTATCCCCTGGAGTTATTCTTGCGCCCCGGCCAAGCCGCCGCGCATGCTGTTTGCCAAAGAAGTAAGGTGGGATGCCATCCCGGCGGTTTCGTTAGCGGTGTGGCTGTTCTGCTGGGTGCTTGCGGCGATTTGCTCCACGTTCCGTGCAATATCCGAGCTGGCCGCGCTTTGTTGCTGGGTGCCGTCCGCAATCTGGCGCACGCTGCCCAGTGCAGCCATCGCTTGTGTGTCAATCTTGGCCAGCACCTCGGTTGCCCCGTTGGCATGTGCCGCGCTTTCTTGCGCCTGGCCGCTGGCCGAGGCCATGTGAACAACCGCTTGCCGTATTTCGGCCTGGATGGTGCCAACGGTGCGGGTAATTTCGTCTGCGGAGGCGCGCGCGCGCTGTGACAGCTTTCGCACTTCATCGGCCACCACGGCAAATCCGCGTCCTTGCTCGCCCGCCCGCGCCGCTTCGATAGCGGCGTTCAGCGCGAGCAGGTTGGTCTGGTCGGAAATCTCCCTGATCACGACAGTGGATTGGCCGACCTCTGCAGAACGCTGCGTCAGGTGATCCATCAACTGTGAAACTTCGTTAATGGCATGCGCCAGGGATTGAACTTCTTCGGAAGATTGCGCAATGGCACGGCGGCCTTCTGCCGAAAGATCGCTGACCGCGTGCGCGGTTTGTTCGGCATCGCGGCTCTGGGCGGCCATTTCGGCAATGCTGGCGGACAATTCTTCAATCGCCGCCGCCATTTGCAAGGTCGATTGCTCCTGCTGCGACGTGGCATCAGCTACCAGAGTGGCATTACCTTTCAATTCCACCGTGGCGTGCGCCACTTCGGTGGCGGCATCGCGAATATTCGCGACAATGCGCCCCACCTCCCTTGCCGTATCATTGAATTGCCCCGCCAACTGCGTTCCCTCGTCCGCACCCATCGGTACCACGCGGACATCAAAGTCGCCGTTTTCCAGGCGGATATGCGCTTCATGCAACTCGCGGAACAAGCGGGTAAAGGCAAGGCATAGCGATGCCAGCAGATACCAGGAAAAGAACACCAGGCTGCCGAGCATCAGAACCACGGCCATCGACAATGCTTGGGCGGTGGCGGCGCTATAGACCAGCGCAATGAATAGGGGTGAAGCCAGTGCGGCCACCAGGGCGACTTTCGAAACCAGGGAAAGGCGGCCAAGCCAGGCTGTCGCGGGTAAAAAACCGGGATGCGGTTGATTCATAATCATCCCCTCTATTTTGGAAACCCCAGTAGCGAATTGAGATCAGTGCGCATACACGGGAGACTTGTTGTAATAGGAGAAGACATCCTTCAGATGCTCCTGCGCGGCGGCTGACAGGTTCTCGAACTGGATGCCGCAGAGTGTGCGCCCGTTTTCCTCGCGCTGCCATTTCACCAGCGCGCCCAACACTACCGGCTGCTGACCCCGATAGCGTTCCAGATCCGTATCGGGAACATACAGGAATATGTTGATCCGTGCGCCCTTGGCCAAGGGCTGGTTCAACACCAGCCTGGCTCCGGTCATGCTCAAATCCTCGGTCAGCACTTCCTGGGCGGCCCCGTCGGAAGTTTCTATTTTGGCCAGCAAGCCGCGTTCCAGGCGGGGACAGCGGCGCTTATCATCGGCTGCGAGGCGTGAAATTTCGGTTTCGCGGTTGAAGCTGAAACCGGACATGAGATCATTCAATCCACCCGCGACCTTGTGCAGGTCGTCGCCAATCACCGCAGTCGCTTCCACCTTGGTGGAACTCTCCTTCAGTGTGGCAAAAAGGCGGCTCAGGGAAGACTCCAACTGGTCGAGTTGCACTACCTGCCGGCGGCTTTCCTCGGCAATCGCGTCGTTGTTCTGGGCAGCATCAGAAACACCCACAGCCATGGCCGACATGACACTTGCGGTCTCTGCCGCCACCACCTGGCTGCCGTGGACACGATCCACCACCGCTGTCATGGCTTCGCGCAACTGGCTCACCTTGCCGTTGATCGCGCCGACGATTTCGGTTACCTCCAGGGCTGACAGGTTAGTGCGTTCGGCCAGCTTGCGCACTTCGTCGGCAACCACGGCAAAGCCGCGCCCCTGCTCGCCCGCACGTGCGGCCTCGATGGCGGCGTTCAGGGCCAGCAGGTTGGTCTGTCCGGCAATGTCACGGATGGTGTCGATGATGTGCGTGATCTGCGCAGCAGCCTCGGTCAGGTTATTCACCTCGCCGGATACCCGGTTCACCTCGCCGGTGGCGCTTTCCAGCTCGGTAATATTGCGCTGCACGGTGCCGACACCATCGCGGGCGCTCTGTTCCACCTGGCGGGTTTTCTCGGCTGCTGTCTCGGCATGTGACAAGACCTGGCGGGCGATAGCCGTCAGGTCGTGCGTCGCCGTCACCACTTCCGCCGAGCGGCTCTCCTCCTGCCTGCTGACTTCGGCGATACCCTTGGCGATGGTGGCGATCTGGAAAGCCGATTGCCCCATCTGCTTGCCGCTCTCTTCCACGTTGCCGAGAATGCGCGACAGCTTGCCGATTACATCGGCGGAAATCCGTTGCAGAATGCCCATTTCGTCCTGCGCGGTCACTGCCACGCCGTGCGTCAGGTCACCCTTCTCCACGGCGCGCATGGCCGCGCACAACTCCAGGATCGGCTTGATGAACATTTTCGCCACCAGCCCGATCAGGAAGAACTGGAGCGTGAATTCGATGCCGGATTCCCACACCGAATTGAAGTGATAAGCCGCCCGGTTTTCCTGCATGGCCTTGAGGATGGTGGCGCTGGCCCCGCCCGACTGGGCAATGTCGATCATCTGTTGCAGTTCGTGGGAAGCGAGAATGCGATTGTAGATAGTCGTCACCATGGTGACGACGAAGAACCCAAGTTGCAGCTTCCAGCGAATGCTCAAACTCATGAACCAGTTCATGGTGTCTCTCTATCTCAAAACAAAACGCCCTGCCAATAATCAATATGCCTCTGAACCATTTTCAGGACGCTGTTGTTTCCCCCTTTGAAAAAGGGGGGTAGGGGGGATTTGAAACGCTTCAAATATGAAAATCCCCCTCAGTCCCCCTTTTTCAAAGGGGGAAGCAGCCCGGCGGCACCCATCCTGATAATTGTTCATAGGCATGTTAGCCAATCGCACATTTGGTCAACGGGTAACCCGCCTTCTTCAATTCATCCGCGGACTTCGCCAACTCTTCCGCCGCCGCCTTGGCATCCTTGGCGAAATGCGCATTGTTATCCACCAGGTTGGTGACGCGCTCCAGGCTGTTTGCCATGCTCTCGCTCGCCGCAGTTTGCTCCTTCGATGCCGAGGCAATATGTTCCATGCGCTCGTCTACCTTAAGCATTGCGCTCCTGATTACTTTTAGCCCGTCGCTATTCAGGTGCACCAAAGCAACCCCGGTTACGACATCGTCTACCGCGCCCTGCATGGATTTCACCGCAGTTTCCGAGACCGCATTGATTTCCTCGATGGTGCTGGCAATGTCCTTGGTGCTGAGTGCGGTGCGCTCCGCCAGCTTGCGCACCTCATCCGCCACCACTGCAAACCCCCGCCCCTGCTCGCCGGCGCGTGCCGCTTCAATCGCCGCATTCAACGCCAGCAGGTTGGTCTGTTCGGCGATCTCCTTGATGGAATTCGCGATCATGCCGATTTTCTGGATGGTCGCGCCCAGATCGGCAATCGTCCCGCTGGAAGTCTTCACGGCTTCCACGGCCTTGCTCATTGCGGGGTTAATCTGGCCATGCATCCTGTCGGCGTTTGCATAGATAACTTCCTCCATCGCCCGCGCATCGTTGAGCGTATCCGCCGCCATGTTAGCCACCTCGGCGATTGATTGGCTGAATTCTTCCATGGTGCTCGCGATATGCTGGATATGGTCTTGTTCGTTAACGGCGTTGGCTGCCACACTGGACACTCTGCCGTCCATATCCACAATGCGCTTCTGCATCTGACCAACGGGCGTGACGATCTCGTCCACCATGGTGCGCAGATAGCATTGCAGGGTCTGGATCGCGCACAGCAATAACCCCATTTCATCGCGGGTGGAAATATCCAGCTCGGTATCGAGATTGCCCTCCATGATGTTCCTGAATTCCTTGTCCACAGCACGAAGCGGGCGGCGGACATACTTCTCGACGCAAAAACCGATGAAGAAGAACAGGAAAATTTGCAGCGCAATCTCCCCGCCAATCATCTTCATTTCCATGCTGTGAACCCTGTCATACTCCGGTTTCATGTCAATCACTATTTCCGATACCCCAAGCACCGTACCTTCCGGCCCCGGATGGCAAGTTGTGCAATCGGTGCCATGAAAATTCTTGCTCGCCAGATAAGGCGTTACCACCCGTACTACCGGCGCACCGCGCTCGTCATCCATGAATGTGGCACTGGTTTTCCTGCTTTCGATCACTTGCCGCTGCGCATCGCTCTTGACCTGTTCCTCCGGCAAACCCGCGCCAAACATATCCACCACCGGCTTGGCACGGACAAATTGCACATTTTTATAATTGCCGGACGAGCTGACCTTGGTCATTATCAGCTTGCGGTTGCTCACCTCGCTGGCCTGTCCGGTCACCATCAGCATATTCATGCTGTTGATTATTTCATTGGCAACCTGATCGCCCTTCTCAATCGCCGCCGTTTTCGCCTCCTCCCTGAGATTCGCGGAAATAAAAATTTGCGCAGTGCCCAGGACGATGAGGAGTGAAGCCTGGATCAGGAATTGCAATTTGGCGGCAAGCGACCAATTCTTGAATTTGAAGCGCTCGTATTTTGAGGCGATCTGCGCACCGGATTTGTTCAGTTCCTTGTACAACGCTTCCGCTGCGGCAATCTGGGGGCGTGTCGGCGCTTTGCGCACCGACACATAGCCGGTGGTCTTGCCGTTTTCAACAACCGGCACAACGGTGGCGCGCACCCAGTAGTGGTCGCCGTTCTTGCAGCGGTTCTTCACCACGCCGCGCCACGGGTGCTCTTCTTTCAGCGTATCCCACAGCCACTTGAATGCCTGCGGCGGCATATCCGGATGGCGCACGATGTTGTGGCTTTTGCCGACAAGTTCTTCCCGTGCATATCCGGATATTTCCACAAAGGCATCATTCGCGTAGGTGATGACACCCTTGGTGTCCGTTTTCGAAATGATGACGCAATGCGCCGGGAACGGCACTTCCTTTTGTGAAACGTAGGCGTTCTTGTTTTGCATAATTACCTCCAGTAACCGTAGGGTGGGCTACGCCCACCATGTCGGGCATAGCCCGACCTACATTTTCCATCTACACCTTGAATTGGTTCGCCGCAACCTGCAATTCCCTGGACAACTGTTCCAGGCGCACGATGTCCTGGGCATTCGATTCCACTGCCGCATGGTTCTCTTCCGACATTTGTGCGATCTTTTCCACATTGCGTGCGATTTCCGTGCTCGCCAAACTTTGCTCGTTCACCGAAGCCGCAATATCATTTACACCGTGGCTGGATTGCGATACCGATTCTCCCGCGTCGGTCAACATGGCCGAAACACGCGCAACCTGCTCCTGCGTCGTTTGCAGAGAACGCAAACCCGCTTGCACGGTCGCCTCAACGTCGGTGGATTTTTTGTTCAGCGAACTGGTCACCTGGTCGATTTCTCTGGCTGCCTGCGCGGATTTTTCCGCCAATTTGCGCACTTCGTCAGCCACCACCGCAAAACCCCGCCCTTGCTCACCGGCACGCGCCGCTTCAATCGCCGCGTTTAACGCCAGCAAATTAGTCTGGTCGGCAATATCCTTCACTTGCTGGGTCATGCCGGCAATGGCTTGTGTGCTATCGACAAACTCCTTGACCGATCCGGCGATTTGATTGACCGCCTCTTGTACGCTCTGAATCTCGCCGATCATTACCGTGACGCTCTGGTTGCCCTGCCGGGTTTGATCCAGGCTCTTCTCGGCCAGCTTGCGCAAGTCTTCGGTATTGGCGGCCACCGAATTGATGCTCACGGTGATCTGTTCCACCGCCGCTGCGGTGGAGGAAGCCGCCTCGCTTTGCGCTTGCGAGCTTTGTGATATTTGCAACGAGGATTGGGACAGTTGCGTTGCGGTGCTGGACACGGTGCCGGAATTGGCAAGCACCTGCCTGATAATGTTGGCGAAACCATCAATCAGCCTGTTGAACGCCGCCGTGGCCTGGCCGATTTCATCCTGTCCGTACACCCTGGCGCGCGCGCTTAAATTGCCGTCCGACGACATCTTCACCATCACGCCGCGCAATTCGCCCACCGAGCGATTGACGCCGCTAATGATTGAAAACCCCAGCGCGATGCCCAACACCAAGCCAATCAGGGCTAATCCGATGGAAACCAGGCGGATGGTTTTGAAGGTAGCCGCCAATTCCTCATGTAATTCTTTTGCATCGCGCTTTTGCATCTCGACCAATGCGTCCGTTGCCTTGTTCAGCGGATCGCTCAGGGGGACGACATGCTCTATCTGCACCCATTTGATCTTGGCCAAATTGTTGGCACGCATCGCCTCCAGAGTCGGCTTGATGCCCTCTTCGACAAAGCGCCCGCGCGTCTCGACAAATTTCGCCGCCAGGATTTTGTCTTCCTCGTCGACCACAGACGTCTGGTAGGCTTCCCACTGCCTGTCGATGACAGCCCTGTTTTCTGCAATTTGCTGAATATATTTCGCCATGTCATCAGGCTGGGCAATCGCATTGAAGATGGCAAGCTGGTTGTCCAGGTTTGCCCTGGCGATGGTATCCAACTGTATGAGGGGTATCAGCTTCTGGTCATATATCGTATCCAGCGCGCTGTTCGCCTTGCCGGAAACATACAGCCCCAACCCGCCGGTCAATACCACTATCGCCAGCAGGAAGGCCAGCAGGATCGTCAATTTTGAACTGATTTTCATATTGTTTAACATAAACTACGCCGCCTTTGCTTTTCGTGGGTTGGACACGCTACGCTTTGCCCAACGCACTATGTTTTGCCCACATAAAACTAATTCGGCGAATGGCACAACAGGCTGCTGTCGCCTTCACCGGCCACCGCAATTCTTTCCAAAGCGGCAAGCACCTCCATACTTTCGGCCTCCACCTTCCCGACCAACTCAATCCCGCGCAAAGGCTCTCCGGCGCGAAATGCCGCAACAGCTTCCTTGCCATTCTGGTGAAATGTCTGATGCGGATTCGCCACGGCGGCATAGCCATCCAGCCTGGAAAAACAATCCTTGCCCTCCCCCGCAAAGTACCATTTGCCCAGCCGGCAATCAGTGTGCGAAGAAAAGCTATCTGCGGTACGGTCCGAGACACCCATGAACACTTTGTAAATTTCAAATTTGTAGAGAATATGGTCAATCTTGGCGACCTCGACAAAGCTGCGCAATGCTGCCGCTGAAATCGTGCCCTCCATCTGGTACGACAGGTCCAGCAGGTGTTTCATGCTATCCATCACACCCGCGACATCACGACCGAATACCTGCGACTTCGCCGCCAATCCTTCCATCTGCACTTTGGTGAGATCAGTTTCGCCTTGAATGGCAACCACAATCGTCGAGATCTCGCTGGTTGCCTTCGCGGTACGTTCAGCCAGCTTGCGCACCTCGTCCGCGACTACGGCAAAACCGCGCCCTTGTTCACCGGCACGCGCGGCCTCGATTGCCGCGTTGAGCGCCAGCAAATTGGTCTGGTCGGCAATTTCCTTGATCAGCTGAACGATGCTGCCGATCTGCGCCGCGCGCTCGGTCAGGCTCTGCACGTTTTGCGAAGTTTGCAGCGTATCCCCGGACAGCGCATCCAAACTCTGCGCGATCTGCAACACGGCTTCGCGATTGCTTGCCGAAATGCTGGCGGCTTCAATGGCATGTTGCTTCTCTTCGCGCAACGCCTGCGCCGCAGCGGCTTGGGATTGTTGCAGCACGACAAAAGATTCGCCGAACCCCTGCATATTGGCAAACAGCCGCGTCGAGGCTTGATGTTCTACTTGAAGGCTGTCAAGCTCGGCACGAGCCGCACCCCGTTCACTTTCCAGTACGGACAACTCATTGCGCAACACGGCAATCTCCTGATCGGCCTGGATTAACCTGGCTTGCAATGCCTGGTGTTCCTGCCTCAATTTCCTGCAAAACATGGATGCTCCTAACTTTTTTGGGATAAGACCACTAAAACAGGTCTATATCTCCGCTCTGCATGTGTTCCTGGCGCACCGGGTTACGCTCGCAGGTTTCATTGGCGCGCTTGAATATTTCGGTAATTTCCTGGCGCACCCCATCCGCCTCGGCGAGAGAGGTGGACTTGCCACCCTGCTCCTCTTGCGCCAGCGCTCCCATCCTGTCCCAGGCCTGCTTCATGCTGTCGAGGCGCAATCTGGAGTGCTGCAGCAACTGGCCGACCATGTCCTGAAATTGCAGCGAGGTAACGGCGCTGCCGACCACCTGGTCCACTTGGCTGGAAATCTCGTTTTGCTTGACGATCACCAATTCCATCTTATGGTTCGTCAACTGCACGCGCTGCATAGTGGCATCCAGGCGCCCTTTCGCCTCCAGGGCAAAAGCCATGTCCAGCGAAGCCATCTGGTTGATGGATTGCTCGGTATCCGTGATGGCAGCGCGCACCAAATTGACACTCGCGCGGATCTGCGCGCTGAAATGTTCGGCGCGCGCCGATAGTTTGCGCACCTCGTCCGCCACCACGGCAAATCCCCGTCCGGCTTCTCCCGCGCGCGCCGCCTCAATCGCGGCGTTAAGCGCCAGCAGGTTGGTCTGTTTGGAGATGGCGTCGATCTCGCGGAGGATGAGCAGGATGCCCCCTACCTGCTGGCTGAGCCCCTCCATATTCTCGACCAGTTCCACGCCTACCTTGCTGTTGTTGACAATGCTGCTCACCAGATCCTTCAGGGTTTCCGTGGTTTCTTGCAGGGAGCTTTCAATGGAAAGATTTTCTTCGCCCTCGCGTGTTCCCATTACGGAAAGCGCCGCATCGCGCTGCGCCTGGATCAATTGATGCATGCCGTCGAAACTGCCGAGCAGTTTTCCTATCGCGTCACCTAGCAGGGCCTGTACTTGTTCAAGGTCGTCATTTGCGCCGGCAAAATGGGTGGCGAATTCCGGGTGTGTCTGCAGCAGCACGTTATCCAGCCCGCATATCTCATGCACGTCTGCCGTAGCCCTGCTGCCCGCCGCACCTTGTTTATGCCCGGGCCGCGAAAAACAAGCAGCCCAAGCCAGGAAAACCGCCAATGCCGTGATGGCGGCATGCAACCCCGGCGCCGGCATGCCCGTTACCCATTCGGCTGCGCCCCAGTGCAGCAATAGCGCAGCTGCCGCGATAGCCAGCAGCCAGCCAATTTTTCTGGATTGCTGGTCCGGCGGCACAGCGCTTTTTTCAAGCCGTGGGTTGGGTGCTTGCATGATTTTCTCTATGAAATTCTCATCCGCACATCGCCAAGCAATTCCTTGATGTCCAGTATCAACACGATCTCTCCTTCACTGGACATGGTCACGCCCGCCACTCCCTTGGGGCGGAAGGTGTCCAGCGACTTGATCACCACATCGTCGTGGCCGGCAAAACCGTCTGCCGAGAGGATGAAACTGTTGCTGCCCACTTGCATCAGCACGCCCACTTCCGGTGTTTCTGTCTGCTCCCATTCGATCAGGCTGGCCAACGACAGCACCGGCAGCACCTCACCGCGCACTACCATGGTGGGTTTACCGGATACCATTTGCAGTTCTTCCGGCGAGATCGAGAGAATTTCCCGCACCAATGACAATGGCACGGCAAACGACTGGTTGCAGAGGCGCAGCAGCAGCACCGGCAGGATCGCCAGGGTGAGCGGCAGCAGGATGGTGAATTCGCTGCCCTTGCCGGGCACGGATGTGATACTGATGGTGCCTTTCAGTTTCTGGATATTGGTTTTCACCACATCCATGCCGACGCCGCGCCCGGAGACGCTGGAAATCTCATCCTTGGTCGAAAATCCGGGCAGTAAAATCAGGCCCAGGCTTTGCTCGTCATCCAGGCTGCTTGCGGACTCCGCGCTGATTAACCCTTTCTCGATAGCCTTGTTGCGGATCATTTCGGGGCGCATGCCCTTGCCGTCATCCACTATCGTGATGAGGATGTGGTCACCTTCCTGGCGTGCGCCAAGATGAACCAGGCTCTTTGCCGGTTTGCCCGCCGCCGCGCGCTGTTCCGGGCTTTCCACCCCGTGATCTACCGCATTGCGGACCAGATGCACCAGCGGATCGTTGAGATCCTCGATCATGGTCTTGTCGATCTCGGTCTCTTCGCCGGACAACACCAGCTCCACATCCTTGCCAAGCTGGCGCGCCAGGTCGCGCGCCAGGCGCGGATATTTATTGAATAACCGGCCGATGGGCTGCATGCGCGTTTTCATCACGGCGTTTTGCAAACTCACTACCAGCATATCGAGTTGGCTGACTGACTGATCCAGCGCGCGCAACGTGGGCGCATCCGAGCGCCCCTGCACCAGGTCGCTGCGCAGATGGGTCAGGCGGTTCTTGGTCAGCCCGATTTCGCCGGAAAGATTGAGCACCTGGTCCAGCCGGTCGGTGTCCACCCGTATGGTGTTGTCCTTGGCCGCCTCATTTTCGCGCCGGCTCGTGGATGGAGCCTTATTGCCCGGAATATCGGATGTTCGCCGGCCGAGCGAGCTAAGCTCTGGCGGTACTGCCGAGAGGTGTGCCGGAGCTGAAGGCGCTGGCGCAGCCGCCGCAGGGGGTGCACCAGCGTCTCCGGAGGGCGCAGGCGATCCGCCACCTGCCAAGGCAGGAGCGGGGGCTACACCACCAGTCAATGCCTGGTACAACACATTCCAGTCTGGCCCGGTTGCACTTGCAGCTGGCTGGGGAGCAACAGCTTGTGGCGCTGCTGTCGCTTGCGGTGCGGCAGCGGCAGCAACAGGTTTGCCTTCGAGCGCAGTGTGCAGTGCGGCAATCATTTCAGGAGGTGCGGCATCCGGCTGCCTGTTCTGCGCCAGTGCACCAAACATCTGCCGGACTTCACCTGTCGCGGCAAAAATTACGTCCATGAGTTCCGCGGTCAAAACCAGTTCGCCATTGCGCAGCTTGTCGAACAGGTTTTCGGTGAGATGGCACAGGGTAACCAGTTCCGTCGCATTGAGGAATCCGGCACCGCCCTTGATGGTGTGGAAGCCGCGAAATATAACATTGAGCAGGTCGCGGTCATGGGGCGACTTTTCCAGGCCCATCAATTTGCTATCGACGTCAGACAGCAGATCGGACGCTTCCATCAGGAAGTCCTGCATCAATTCTTCCATGCCTGCAAAATCGTTCATATTAGAACCCCATGCTTGCCAGCAACTCGTCCACTTGATCCTGGCTGGTCACCACATCGGTGCGCCCTGCAGCGTTTATTACGGGGCCGCCCAACATTCCCGCATAGGCGTCCGGATTAGCCGTGGACGGGGGATTTTCGATCAGCAGCTCCAACAGTTGCTTTTCCATTTGTTGTGTCACGGCAATAACCTTTTTAATGACCTGCCCGGTGAGATCCTGGAAATCCTGTGCCATCATGATCTCCGTCAGGTAGGCGTTGGTCGCCTTGGTCTGTTTGGGCACATCCGCCAGGAACGCGTGGGTTTGCCTGGCCAGGTTCTTGAATTGTTCGACGTCGAGCTGTTTGTCAAAAAGCTTCTGCCATTCCCGCGCAAGCCGCTGTGACTCGACTTCAATCTTTTCCACCACGGGTTGTGCCGCCTCGGTGGCATTCAGCACCTTCTCCGCGGCTTTCTCGGTCATGGTGGCGACATAATTGAGGCGGTCGCGGGCATCGGGAATGGAAGACGCTGCCCTTTCCAGGTTTTTGTCATAGCCCAGTTCGTGCAGGGTGTCATGCAGCGAGCGCGCCATATGTCCAATCTTGTTGATCACCTTGTCCGGCGATTGGCTTTCATCTCCGGCAGATGATGCTTTGCCAGCCGCCTCCTGCGTATTGCTCGCCGTGACGATGCTGTCAAACAGCGCTTCCAAATCATCTGAATCCTGTGCATTATTGGTCATGGCATCACTCACTTATTCGGCATTTTTTCAAAAATTTTCTTCAGTTTTTCGTCCAGCGTGCCGGCGGTAAACGGCTTGACAACATAGCCGCTGGCGCCCGCCTGCGCTGCCTCGATGATATTTTCGCGCTTGGCTTCGGCAGTCACCATCAACACCGGCAAGTGTTTAAGTTTGGCATCCGCGCGGATAGCCCTGAGCAAGTCAATGCCCGTCATGTTGGGCATGTTCCAATCCGACACCACAAAATCGAAATCTTCTCCGCGCAGCTTGTTCAGCGCCTCAACGCCGTCCTCCGCCTCTTGCACATTGCTGAAACCAAGCTCCTTGAGCAGGTTGCGCACAATGCGCCGCATGGTGGAAAAATCGTCCACAACCAGAAATTTCATATTTGCGTCAACCACAATAAACCTCCCTAATCAGATGACAGAAAAATCCTTCCTCAAAACCTGTCTTCTGTCTTCTACCTACTTCATCACCAGTAGTGGCCGCAATGTACTGGCCAGAACTTCCGCATCAAACTTGGACACATAGTAATCAACCCCAACCCGCTTCCCCATGTCCCGATTGGCTTCGGATGACAAGGACGAATGCATTACCACCGGAATGCCGTCGAAACGCTTGTCCGACTTGATGTGCTGGGTCAACACGTAACCGTCCATCTCCGGCATCTCCGCATCCACCAATATAATCTGTATCTGATCGTGCAGGTTCGTGCCGCTATTCTGCGTCGCACTCGCCAATCCCTTCAGCCGCTCCCAGCCTTCCAGCCCATTGTTCGCCTGCATGTGCTTAACACCCATCTTGTCGAGCAGTTCGCTTATTTTCTTACGGGCCACGCCAGAGTCATCCACGAAAAAGACACATAAATCATGCCCTCTTTCAACCTTCTCGATGTTTCCCACCACATCTTCCCCGAATGCGTTGGAAAGAATCTGCTCGACGTCCAGCAACGAGACCAGCTTGCCGTTCGGCAATTCGGTGATGGCGGTGATCATGCCCTCATTGCCCGCCAGCATGCCTTCCGCAGGGCGCACCTTGTCCCAATCCACACGGATGATGCGATCCACTTTATGCACCAGGAAGCCGAGGATGTGGCGGCTATATTCGGCCACCATCATGACCTTTTGTTCGCTCGGCGCCTTCCCGTTGAACCCGAGGAACTTGGCCAGTGTCAGCACCGGAATGATGTGGCCGCGCAGCGACACGATGCCGTCCACACCAGCCGGCATATTGGGGGTCTTGGTGATGGACGCCGCACGGCACACCTCCTTGACCTTGAACACATTGATGCCAAACGTTTCCTCCGTGCCGAGTGAGAACAACAGGATCTCCATCTTGTTGGAGCCGGCCAGGCTGGTCCTCGCATCCACACTATCGAACAGGCTGCCGCTGTTCTCCGCTGCATGGGAATTGTCGGCTGATTGTGATTGATATTCTGCAAATGACATGATTGTTCCTCTCTTTCAGTCCTGCACTTGCTTCGTGGCAGGCTGTGCAATTCTGTTGCGGGTCAGCAGGCGCTTGAGCGTCTGCGCCAGCTTTTGCGGCTCGAACTTGGACACGTACTCATCCACCCCGACGGCTTTGCCGAGCTGCTGGTTGGATGTGCCGGAGAGCGATGAATGCATCAGCACGGGGATATTGGCAAAGCGCCTGTCTTCCTTGACCTTGCGCGTAAGCATGTAGCCGTCCATGCCGGGCATTTCCACGTCGGTCAGGATAACCTGCACCATATCGCTCACCGGGACCTTCATCGAATCGGCGTGATTGGCTATCTTCTGTAATTCCTCCCAGGCATTGAGGCCGTTAATGGCGGAGATATAGTTAACCTGCATCGCCTCCAGCGTGCGCTCGATCTGCTTGCGCGCCACCGAGGAATCATCCGCAAAAAACACTGTCCGCCCGGGCATATCAATTGGCTCGACACTTTTTAACGCGATATCGTCGTTAAAATGCCCGGTTTCAGCCAGCACTTTTTCCACATCCATCATCATCACCAGGCACCCATCCGCCAGCTCGGTAACGGCGGTCACCAGGCCGCCCATCTGGGTGCTGAGCATGTCCGGCGGCACCTTCATCGCAGCCCAGTCGAGGCGCAGGATGGTATCCACCGCCTCGACCAGAAAGCCCTGTGTGCGACCGTTGTATTCGGTGACTATCATGATTTCCGGTTTGGCTTCAGTCTGCACTCCGGCATATTTCGCCAGGTCAATCACCGGGACCAACACACCGCGCAGGCTCACCATGCCTTCCACCGCATCCGGCATTTCCGGCGCGCGGGTAATGGCGGGCACGCGCATCACCTCGCGCACCTTGAACACATTGATCCCGAAAATCTCGCGGCGTCCGGTGCGGGTATCCAGGCCAAGCGTGAACATCAGGATTTCCAATTTATTGGTTCCTGCCAGCTTGGTGCGTGCATCTATGTTTCTAAGCAATTCAGACATGACCGACTCCATTACTGTATTTGCTGGCCGCGAAAATATTTCCCATTTTTTCTTTCAGGTTAGAGCTTGAAGTGTTTCACCGATGCTTCGAGATTCTCGGCAAGTTGTTCCATGTCATTTATCGCCTGCACTGTACGCATGATGGTTGCATTGTTGCTCTCCGCCATCGCCGCGATATTTTCCACGTTGTGGGCGATTTCCTGGCTCGCCTGCTTTTGCTCATTTGCCGAAACGGTAATCCCATCCACTCCCTGGTTCACTCTTTCTACCGACTCGGCGGACTGCTTCAGCACAGCGGCAACGCTTTGCACATGTTTCTGGCTGCTCTGCAACGACGCTATGCCGCGCTGTATACTTTTCTCAACCTGTTCGCTCTGGTCAGCCAGCGTTTTTGTCACCTCGTCAATCTCGCTTGCGGATTGCGCCGACTTCTCGGCCAGTTTGCGCACCTCGTCCGCCACCACGGCAAAGCCGCGCCCCTGCTCGCCCGCGCGTGCCGCTTCGATAGCCGCATTCAACGCCAGCAGGTTGGTCTGCTCGGCAATATCACGCACTTGCTGTGTCATGCTGGCGATAGCCTGGGTGCTTTTTACGAAGGCCTCGACTGAGCTGGCCATCTGTTGCACCGCGTTCTCAACCTGCCCAATTTCTCCTATCATCTCCTGCAGGCTTTGCTGGCCCTGGGCCGCCCGCTGCAGGCTCTCCTGCGACAGCTGGGAAAGTGCATTGGCGCTGTCTGCTACGGAGGCAATGCTTGCACTCATTTCATCCACCGCGCTTGCCGAATTCGTCGCCGAATCCCTTTGCTGTTGCGAGCTACGCGCTATCTCATCGGCATTGCCTGACAGGGAGGAGGCAGAACTGGCAACCTGGCCCGCGTAGCCATGCACTTGACGGACGATGCTCTGGAAGCCGTTTACCAGCGCGTTGAACGCTTCGGCAGTCTGCCCCATTTCGTCGGCGCTTTTCACGGGAACCCGCTTCGACAAATCCCCATCGGCCTGCATGGCAAGCATGATGCTCTGCAACTCTTTTGAAGGATGAATGACATGGTTGATGATCCAGCCAATCACAAAAAACAACACGATCTGGATTATCAGTTGCCCGGCCCACAGCACCGCGCCGGCTTTCTGGATAACGCTGAACTCGTCCGTCATATCCAGCGTGACGCTGGCCGCGCCGCTCACCGAGCCCGCCTTGACCATGTGGCATAGCAGGCAATTGGTGCCCCCAAAATTTGTACTGGCCACAAATGGCACCACCGCACGCAGAGTGTGCTTGCCGCCTTCTGCTGTTGCCTTGAATTGCGGCTTGGCGCTTTGCAGTGCCTCTTTATCCATATCGTCGCGCGCCTGTTCTTCCGGCAAGCCGGGGCCAAACTGGTCTGACACCGGCTTGCCGCGAATGACGCGCAACTCCATGACATTGGCGGACGCCCCCATTTTTTTAATGAAGAGCTGGCGCTGGTCTGCCTGGCTGATGATGCCATTGAGCATCAACATGTTCAGCCCATTGATCACCCCATCCGCAGATACCACGGCCTTCTGCTGGGACTCTTCCATCACACGTTTTTCAAACTGGTCGAATACCCAGCGCTGCGCGAACACCATGATCAGCAGCAAAATGACCTGAATGGGGATCTGCAATTTGTTCTTGAGCGATAATGCGCTCCACCAATTTTTCATTTTTTCCTCGCCTTTGCTTAGTATCTAAGTGAAATACTTTCCTCAGTTTGCTGTTTCATAACGGCTTCACATCAGGAAACTTTAATTATTTCGGGTTTAATCGACAGCCGTGCGGGGCGCAAAAGTTGTGGTTATCCGATGTTAATATCTCGCCATATGCGGCGAATTATTTTATTGTTTGGCCGCTGGCGGTGACGCTGCGACACCGCTCTGGGCCGCTTGACTGGCATCGTCGTTTTCCGTAGTTACCTCGACCGTGCCCCCATCATTGCGGGCGGATTCTTCCGCTTTCTTGTTCATCACAATAAGGCTGATGCGGCGGTTTTGCGGGTTAAGCGGGTCGTTCTTGTCGAACAGCACGGCAGAAGACAAACCTACCACACGCACTATTTTATTTTCGTCTATCCCTCCAAGAATCAGCTCGCGGCGCGTGGCATTTGCGCGATCCGACGATAATTCCCAGTTGCCGTAGCCCTTGTCGCCGATGGAGTAGGCCTGCGCGTCGGTATGCCCGGACAGGCTCACCTTGTTGGGCACCTGATTCAACATGGTGCCGATTTCATACAGGATTTCCTTGGTGTAAGGCTCGAGTTTTGCGCTTCCGCTCTGGAACATGGGGCGGTTTTTTTCATCTATGATCTGGATGCGCAGGCCTTCGGAGGTGATATCGAGCAGGATTTGTTTCTTGAATTGCTGTAATTTCGGGCTGGCCTCAATTGCTTTTTCGATACTTTCCTTCAACTCCTTGAGCTTTTTAATCTCCTTCTCCTTCTCCATGCGCAAAACTTCCTCTTGCACCATCTTGATATTGATTGCCGTTTTCTCAAGCGGCGTTTTCCCTTTTTTTACCTGGCCTTCGCTGCGCGTCAGATCCTGACCTCCGCCCTGGATCAAGGTGGCGCCTTCGCCGCTGCTTTTCCCACCGGAAAGCGCTACCTTGAGCGGAGTCTTGAAATATTCGGCAATGCCCCTCAGGTCGCCTTCCGAGGCCGAGGCTAAAAGCCACATCAAAAGAAAGAACGCCATCATCGCCGTGACAAAGTCGGCATAGGCAATCTTCCATGCGCCGCCGTGATGGCCGCCAGCCACCTTCTTGATACGCTTGACTACTATGGGTCGTTTTTCGTTGCTCGCCATGATGCAATTCCGTCTGTCTGGATTTCCGTCAACCCTGCAACTCTCTAGCGCGTAGCAGATTGCATAATTTTTTGCCGATCAGCGTTTTGTTTTGACGTGCTCTTCCAGCTCGATGAAACCGGGGCGCTCGGTGGAATACAGCGCCTTGCGGCCAAACTCCACCGCCATCGCCGGCGCGTAGCCATTCAGGTTGGCCAGCAACGTCACCTTGATGGTCTGGAACATCTTGGTGGATTCTTCCGCCTTCTGTTCCAGCACGCCCGCCAACGGCCCGACGAAACCATAAGCCAGCAAGATGCCGAGGAAGGTGCCAACCAGGGCGTGCGCGATCAGAATGCCCAATTCGGCAGGCGGTATGCCTACCGACTCCATGGTATGCACCACCCCCATCACCGCCGCAACAATTCCGTAGGCCGGCATGGCGTCACCGGTCTTGGCGATTACATGCGACGGAACCATTGCCTCGTGGTGATGCGTGTCGATTTCCACCTCCATCAGGTTTTCGATCTCCATCGCATTGAGGTTTCCGCTCACCATGATGCGCAGGTAATCAGTCATGAATTCCACTACATGGTGATCTTCCACCACCGTCGGATACTTGGCAAAGACGGCGCTTTCGTGCGGGTTCTCGACATCGTTTTCGATGGACATCAACCCTTCCTTGCGGACTTTGCCAAGCAGCTCATAGAGCAAGGCCATGAGTTCCATGTAATTGTTTTTTTTGTACTTGGCGCCCTTCAGTACACTGGGCAATGCCTTAAGAGTGGCCTTGAGAGTCTTGCCGGTATTTCCCACAATAAAAGAACCCGTAGCGGCGCCACCTATCATCAGCAACTCGATCGGCTGGAGCAATGCGCCCATATGCCCGCCGGCAAGCGCAAAACCACCGAACACCGAGAATGCCACTATCAAATATCCGACTATCACCAACATGGTCAAACTCCCTTGAAGTTGTACGGCGAATCCCGGTGACAGGTTACCACATCGGCTTCAATGAATTAACCCGGAAATACGCTGATAAACCGACATCATTTTGGTGTATGCAAAAAATTAAGGAAAACCACCCTTGCCGCCTCGACTGCCTGAAACCGCTGGCCGGGTGAGGAATGCCAGCCTTGTTGAGATGCGAGGGGGCTTGTTGAAAAACAGGTTTCCGTGAAGGCTGATACGCTGCTTGACCCGCAAAAAAAACAGGAATGGCATCAGGCTGTCAGGCTTAGTGCCAACAACTCGGATGCATGGGCGTTCTTCCTGGTTTTTCCGGCACGGGAAGGCGGGCGGCAAATACCGCACACATAGTCAGAATACAAATCATTGGTATGCACGACGAAGTGCCCGCCGCACTCGGTGCAGGCCGTCATCTGCAGCATTTTCGCATTGAAGAAGCGCACCAGAAACCATGCGCGGGTAATGCTCAGCACCGGTTCATCCCCGCTGACACCGATTTGTTCAAGATACAGGCGATAGCTCTTGATCAACACCTCGATGCTGGAGAGGCTGGTGTTTGCCGCCAGAAACTGATGGATATCCATAAACAGCGAGGAATGGATGTTGGGCGACCAGCTCATGAACCAGTCGGTCGAGTAGGGCAACATGCCTTTGGATGGTGAAACTCCCTTTACTTCCTTGTAGAGTTTAAGCAAGCGCTCACGGCTCAATGCCGTCTCTTCCTGCAACAACTGCAGGCGCGCACCCAATTCGATCAGGTTTACGGCCATCTGGATCTGGTTTGCTTCGGTGACGACACTCTTATTGCGCATGACGATTCCCATCCATGGTTAGTTGCAAATCAGGCAGCCAGTGCTTCCATCGGCTGGCCGGCCATCAGGATGGCGGTATGTGCCTGCGACATCATCCGGTCCTTGTTGTAGTCGGTTATCATGTTGAGCAACAGTTTTTCATCGAAGCGGAAGCGGCACAGCAGCATGTTGGACGCTGACATTTTGAGCAATTGCGCGGGGCTTAATCCGGCAACGAGTTCAACCATTTCTTCGCTTATGCCAAGGCGGAAAATTGCTGCATCCTTGTCTTCATTGATCATCTGCCGCGCAAGCAACATATAAGACAGGTTGGCTTCCTTGATTTCTTCATGCAGTTGAGTTGTATTCATGATTCGTCTCCTTGCAAGTTAAAAAACGGTCTTTGTTCGACAGTTGCATCTTGCGCCACGAATCAAAAGGAAAAAATCGGAAGACTTCCGATTTCTTTGTAAGAAACCTTCCTACATACCTATGCACCCACCTTTCTCCATATGTATCCGCTAACCGCTAAGTTTGCGCTTGAGAATCTCGTTCAACTGCGCCGGGTTGGCCTTGCCCTTGCTGGCCTTCATGGCGAGGCCGACGAAAAAGCCGAACACCTTATCCTTGCCGCTACGGTAATCGGCCACTTGAGTCGGATTGGCGGCGATAATCTCGTCCACCAGCGCCTCAATCGCGCCAGTGTCGGAGACCTGCTTCAGGCTATCGCGATTGATTATGTGATCGACTATATCCGGCGGGGGAGTATTCCTATATTTGTCCCAAAACCAAATGGCTCTAAATACCGATTTAGCCCCAGAATTGGAAATTGTGCCATCTGCAATGCGCTGCAATATGACACCAAGTTGCTGCGCGGTAATTGGGTATTGCGCCATTTCAAAACCGTCGCGGTTTAGTTGCGCATTTACCTCATTCATTGTCCAGTTGGCGCACATCTTGGCTTCATTAGGCACGGCGACCAGCGCGGTCTCGAAAAAATCCGCCATTTCGCGCGAAGCGGTGAGGATGCTGGCGTCGTAAGCGGAGAGGCCGAGTTCATTTACATAGCGCGCCTGCTTGGCGTGAGGTAATTCAGGCAGCGTGGCGCGCACCTCCTCTATCCACTGCGGCGAAATTTCCAGCGGCAGCAGGTCGGGGTCGGGGAAGTAGCGGTAGTCGTGCGCCTCTTCCTTGGTGCGCATCATGCGCGTCTCGCCCTTGTCCGGATCGAACAGCACGGTGGCCTGCTGTATCGTTCCGCCGTTTTCCAGCGTGTCGATCTGCCACTGTGCTTCGTAATCGATGGCTTGCTGCATGAACTTGAACGAGTTGAGGTTCTTGATCTCGCGCCGCGTGCCTAATTCCGCACCGGGGCGGCGCACGGACACGTTCGCGTCGCAACGGAACGAGCCTTCCTGCATGTTGCCGTCGCAGATGCCGATCCAGCGCACCAGCGTGTGCAGTGCCTTGGCATAGGCCACCGCTTCGACTGCCGAGCGCATGTCCGGCTCGGAAACGATCTCCAGCAGCGGTGTCCCGGCGCGGTTGAGGTCGATGCCGGTCATGCCGTGAAAATCTTCGTGCAGCGACTTGCCCGCATCTTCTTCCAGATGTGCACGGGTTATGCGCACCACCTTTTCCTTGTCACCGACTTGAATGGTGATTTGGCCATTGCCGACCACCGGCAAATCAAACTGGCTGATCTGGTAGCCCTTGGGCAGGTCGGGATAGAAATAATTCTTGCGCGCAAACACCGAACGCGGCGCGATGTGCGCGCCGACCGCGAGACCAAACTTGATCGCGCGTTCCACCGCGCCTTTGTTCAGCACCGGCAGCACGCCGGGCAGCGCGATGCTCACTGCATCGGCCTGTGTGTTTGGTTCAGCGCCGAAGGCGGTGGGTGCGCCCGAAAAGATTTTGCTGCTGGTCGAGAGCTGGGCATGCACTTCCAGCCCGATGACGATTTCCCAGTTCATGGTTAGCCTTGATTCAAAGACTGACAATCCAGTCACAGATGGATGAGAGGTGAGCGTCCAAGGTCAGATTGGCAGCATTGTCGAGATGCTGCTTACCAAGAAAACTCCAGATTTCATCTGCCATCGATTGCTCAATGGCGGCCCCAATAAAAAAGAGTTTAGGCTTACACTTTGCCTTGCTGAAACCGCTACGGATGCGGCTTAGAGCAGTGCTGGCTGTTTTCCAATGCTCATCAGCACCAGCTGGGTCTATTCCCCCTTTCAACTCACCAAGCGCAATAAAAACTTTTGGGTCTTTAAGAATCAATGCAGAAAAATCACTGGTTTTGCAATCGACGAGGCTCATATCTACATTATTTCCTACGGATGCAATTTTCAGGTTGTAGGCCAATATCCTGTATCCCTTGTTTGTTTGCCAAGCCAAATACTTGATATCTTCAAGATCGGGTAGCTTATTCGATGTGGATGATGGTTCCCAGCTTTTGGTGTTGCCTGTTCTGTAAGTAAACGCCAAGCCACTGTTACGCATTCTGGCAATGAGCATTGAGGTGAAACGTCTTTGCGCCAAAACGCCGACGACATTCCTCATTGCCCCTCCCAAACTATCGCCGCGTGTCAGTAAAAAACGATACACTAGTTCTTCCCTAAACCCCGCGCCTGATGTGACAAGATAATTTTCAACAAGTTTCTGTATAGTCTCAACGTGGGTAGCAGGATCGAAGTGCCCAACAGCCTTGTCGGAAATTCCTGCGGCTGTCAACAACGCCCCTTGAATTCCGTCCATCTTAAGCAAGTCGAGAGCTTTCTTGGCGCGCTTAATCTGCTCAGCCAAGTCGCGTGCCTGTGCAACATGAGGTGTCGCCCGGCTGCTCTTCTCAAGCGCCATCTGCACAAATCCGGCGCGCGTATTTTCGTAGGGGGTAATCAGACTCTTGCTGTTCTTGAGATGCGCAAAAGGTGTCTTAAGCTTGACCATCGGATACCCTTCTCCAAATGTAAACGCATTTTCTAAGCACCTGTCGGCCATGCTCGCCCATTTGCTGGCTACTGTTACCCTTGCCGTTAGGCAGTATCAAAATTGTTTCTATGGCGAAACCTAATTGCCGCGCCATGTCTGAAAGAATCAAGTCCACCGGAATGGCTGCTCCCGCATAACGCACGTTGTCATTTACCATCACGAGCGGGGCCCCAGGTTTGAGCACACGGGCGCATTCTTGAATGACGCACGCCATTTCATAAAAATAGCCGCGTATCATGCGGGGAATACCACTATTATTCAATTCACCCGATGTCTTGAGCCCTTCCAGGTAATGAAGAATGGCGCTTAAAGTCTTGTTGCCTTCTGCAACCTCCAGCGCCAGCGCCCAAGATGGGTTGATCTTCAACAAATCCTTTGCGCGATTTTCCACTGTGCAACTCAACATTTCTTGTCGTAATCGCAATAGCCCCACCTCATCAACACCCAGCAGCGCCAACTCCAAAGCATAGGTGCGCGTGTAATCGTAGCGATTGCAATAGGGTGGCGAAGTAATAATGGAATCGTACTCTCCTGTTTGAAGGGAGGGGAGTACTTCGAGGCAACTACCACTGTGAATTGTAATATTGTGCCGCTCTGGCATATCTGAAGACTTAAAAAAATCGGTCTTGTGTTCGACAGCGGAGACATCATTAATAATGTCCAGCAGCTTGGCCGAAAATGCTTCTTTGAATGGAGCGATAGCCCCTTTATCGAAAGAACTGTAACCTTGCTTGCGCCCCGAACGATAATCCCATCGCAGATACTGCCCGTCTTTCCGGGTGTAGCTAACCGATTCCAGGACAGCAAGCAGGGCAAATAGTGTCACCTGCGCTTGCAACGGTGGCAGCTTCTCAATCCAAAACAAGCACTGTTCAATTGAGTGCTTTGTCTCGACTGGATATGCCCCGCTGGTAATCTTAAATTCAGGAAGTGTCTTGGCGGAGATCGCCAGTCGCCAAGGCTGGGTTGTGCAGAATCTTTTCAGTGCAGAGATGTCTTCGTCAGAGGCTTCTTGTTCCAGCAGTCGACGCGCCTCGATAAGCCTCACTCCTATGGGTAGCAACTCAATTCCCTCAGCGGCAAGGTTGAGTCCCGATGCTGCAAACAGAGCAGTGCCACTCCCGGCAAAAGGGTCTAGTATTTTTCCAGATAGCACATTACACCGGCCCAGGAAGTGCTCCACCAGGTCAGCAGAGAATCCTTCTTTGTATTTGAACCACCTGTAGCGCCCGCGCCCCTTGTTTGCCTGGAAGCTGACGAGTTGGCGTGTGAGCGAAGTATCAACGCTCATTAATGGACGGTATCTGGCTTCCAGTTCTTCAACTGCATTATTAACAGCAACCAAATCAGGAAGGGTGCCAGTTGTTGAAGGTACTGGCAAAGGTACCCGCGTAACCTCAGTTCGCATTGGAAGCCCTCGCCACTACTTTTATCCTGGACGGCTTGGACGCAGTAATGTTCAAACTTTGAATCCCAAAAAGAATCGCTTCATACCACGAAGTATGCGCAAGGTAATCACCGATCGGATCTTCTGCTCGCTGCATCTCATCCTTGGTGAGTTTGCGACCGATCTCTTTTTCAGCAACATCCTGAATATCTCCAACGGTCAAGCCGCAACCTGTCATCCGGCTGCGGCGCGTAAATGGATCGATTTTCATTGCATATACCTCATAAAGTTGGTGCCTTTAAATGCCAGTCCGTCGCCAGTTGATATTGGTGCGCGGCATTCAGCATGCGCGCCTCGTCGAAATAGTTGCCGATGATCTGCAAGCCGACCGGCATGCTGTTCGCACCGAAGCCGCATGGAATTGACATGCCGGGCAGACCCGCCAGGTTTACCGCGATGGTGTAGATGTCGGACAGGTACATCTGCACCGGGTCATCGCCCTTCTCGCCCAGATTGAATGCGGTGGTGGGGCTGGTCGGTCCCATGATGATGTCGCATTGCTTGAAGGCTTCGACGAAATCCTGCGCGATCAGGCGGCGGATTTTTTGCGCTTGCAGGTAGTAGGCGTCGTAATAGCCATGCGACAGCACGTAGGTGCCGATCATGATGCGGCGCTTCACTTCTTCGCCGAAACCTTGCGCACGGCTTTTCTCATACATGTCTGTCAGGTCTGCATAGTCTGGCGCGCGGTAGCCGTAGCGCACTCCGTCAAAACGCGACAGATTGCTGGAGGCCTCCGCCGGAGCGAGCACGTAGTACACCGGAATGGACAAGCGCGAATTGGGCAGGCTGATGTCCACCACGCGGGCGCCGAGCTTTTTGTATTCGGCGATGGCGGTCTCTACCGCTTGTGCCACATCGCTGCTCAACCCTTCGGCAAAAAATTCTTTGGGTAGGCCGATGCGCAGGCCGTTCAGCGGCTTCTCCAGGTCACGCGCGTAGTTCTCTTTGTCGCGTTGCAGGCTGGTGGAATCGCGTTCATCGAATCCGGCCATGGTATTCAGCAATAGCGCCAAATCTTCCGCACTACGCGCCATCGGGCCGGCCTGATCCAAACTGGAAGCGAAAGCGATCATGCCGAAGCGTGAGCACACGCCGTAGGTAGGCTTGAGGCCGGAGATGCCGCATAGCGCGGCAGGCTGGCGGATGGAGCCGCCGGTGTCGGTGCCGGTGGCTGCCGCGCACAGGCGCGCAGCCACCGCAGCGGCAGAGCCACCGGAACTGCCGCCGGGTACGCGCGCCGTGTCCCACGGGTTTTTCACCGCACCGTAATGTGAAGTCTCATTCGACGAGCCCATGGCAAACTCGTCCATGTTGGTCTTGCCGAGATTCACCGCACCCGCATTATTGAATTGCGAGACGACATGCGCGTCGTACGGCGAAATGAAGTTGTGCAGCATCTTCGAACCGCAGGTAGTGCGCCATCCCTTGGCGCAGAAAATATCTTTTTGCGCGATGGGAATGCCGGTCAGCGCATCGGCAGTGCCCGCCGCGATGCGTTTATCGGCCTCGCGCGCCTGCGCCAGGCTGGTTTCCGGACTCAGCGTGATATAGGCATTGAGTTCCGGATTCAGCTTGGCGATGCGGTCGAGATAGAGCTGCGCCAGTTCGGCGCTGGAGATCTTTTTCCCGGCCAGTTGGGCGGAGAGTTGTTTGAGTGAGGCGTTTATCATTTCTTTGGGGAGAAGGGTGAAGGGAGAAGGGGGAAGGGAAAAACCTTCGCACCGTTTTTACTCTTCTCCCTTCTCCCTTCTCCCTTCACTATTCAATCACTTGGGGCACGAGGTACAATCCCGCTTCCACTTGCGGGGCAATAGACTGGAACAGTTCGCGCTGATCGCCTTCCGTGACCTTGTCCTCGCGCAGGCGCTGGGTGACGTCCTGGGCGTGCGACATGGGCTCGATGCCGGTTGTATCCACCGCCTGCATTTCGGCGATCAAACCGAATATGTCCGATAGTTGTGCGTGCGCTGTTTGCGCTTCCTGTTCGGTTGCCGCCAGCCGGGCCAGCCGTGCGACTTTTTTTACGTCGTCTATAGTCAGGGACATTGGGATTTAGGCTTTATCGAAACGAGCGTAATAGGGTATCATAAACACCTTTACGGACGCACTCCTTCACGAATTTCGGGGCACTATCATGTTTGGTTTTTTAGACAGCTATTTTTCCAATGACCTGGCGATTGACCTGGGCACCGCGAATACCCTGATCTGGGCGCGCGGACAGGGCATCGTACTGAACGAACCGTCGGTCGTGGCGATCCGCCAGGAAGGCGGCCCGAACGGCAAGAAGGTAATCCAGCAGGTCGGGCTGGCGGCCAAGCAGATGCTGGGCCGCACACCGGGCAACATTGTCGCCATCCGTCCGATGAAGGACGGCGTGATCGCCGATTTTACCGTTACCGAACAAATGCTCAAGCAGTTCATCCGCCGCGTTCACAAGTCCGGTATCTTCACGCCCAGCCCGCGCATCGTGATTTGCGTGCCGTGCGGCTCCACCCAGGTGGAGCGGCGCGCCATCCGCGAATCCGCTTACGGTGCGGGTGCGCGCCGCGTGGAGCTGATCGAGGAACCGATGGCGGCGGCAATCGGCGCCGACCTGCCGGTGGAAGAGGCAACCGGCTCGATGGTGGTGGATATCGGCGGCGGCACCACCGAAGTCGGCGTGATCTCGCTGGGTGGCACGGTATATTCCGGTTCGGTGCGCGTCGGCGGCGACAAGTTTGACGAAGCGATCATCAATTATATCCGCCGCAACTACGGCATGTTGATCGGCGAAACCACCGCCGAGCAAATCAAGAAAGAGATCGGCTCCGCGTTCCCCGGCAGCGAAGTGCGTGAAATAGAAGTGAAGGGGCGCAACCTGGCGGAAGGTGTGCCGCGCAGCTTTACCATTTCCAGCAATGAAATCCTGGAGGCGCTCACCGACCCGCTCAACAGCATCGTCAGCGCGGTGAAGACCGCCCTGGAACAAACTCCGCCGGAACTGGGCGCGGACATTGCCAGCAAGGGCATGGTGCTGACCGGCGGCGGCGCGCTATTGCGCGACATCGACCGCCTGTTGATGGAAGAGACCGGCCTGCCGGTGTTGATTGCGGATGACCCGCTTACTTGCGTGGTGCGCGGTTCCGGCAAGGCGCTCGACCGGATGGACAAGTTCAGCAGCCTCTTCACCAGCGATTGAACCAGAGGACAGAAGACAGATGACAGATGACAGAAGGCTGTTTCCGTGGGTGAGTGGTTTTATAAAAGTACGGCAAAGCCGCACAAAACCCCTGTCTTCTGTCCGCTGTCTTCTGTCCTCTGACCATGGAACATACAGAGTCTTTCCGCTTCTTTAATCGCGGCCCCAGCCCAGCCGTCCGGTTGGCCTTCTTCGTGTTGCTTTCACTGCTGCTACTGTTCATAGATGCGCGTTACCAATATCTGGAATCAACGCGCAGCGCGCTTTCCGTTCTGGCCTACCCGTTCCAGCGTCTGGTTGCTGTGCCTGGCGCGCTGTGGCATCAGGCCGATACCATTCTTGCCCTTCAGAGCAACCTGATCCGCGACAATGCCCAATTGCGCCAGCAGCACGTTGCTGACGCCGCACAGTTGCAGCAATTGCAGGTGCTGCAGGCGGATAACCGGCACCTGCGCCAGTTGCTCGCGGTGCAGCAGCGTGCCGATTACCCGATGCAATTGGCCGAGATCGTATACACCGAGCGCGACATCTTCAAGCGCAAGCTGTTCCTCGACAAGGGCGCGCAAGCCAATGTGCAGGCAGGGCAGGTGGTGATGGATGACAGCGGTATCGTCGGCCAGGTCACGCGCGTCTATCCCTGGTTGAGCGAAGTCACACTGATTACCGACAAGGATCACGCGGTGCCGGTGCATGTGTTGCGCAACGGCTTGCGCGCGGTGGTGTTCGGCTCCGGCGACACCAGCAAGCTGGCGCTGCGCTATATGCCCACCAGTTCCGATATCCGGGAGGGTGACGTGCTGGTGACCTCCGGCATAGACGGCACTTATCCGCCCGGATTGCCGGTGGCCAAGGTGAGCCACATCGAGCGCGACCCGGCCTATCCGTTCGCGCGCATCCTGTGCACTCCGGTTGCGGGCGTGGACAAACAGCGCCAACTGCTGATCTTGTCCGGGCTGCCGAAGTTGCCGGAGCGTCCAGAAGCTGTGGCAGAAGCCGCTACCGACAAACCCGCAAAAGGCAGGCGGAGGAAGCCATGAACACGTCGCTTCTCAAGGATCAGGAATTCCTGCTGCCGGCCAGCAACACGTTCATCGCATTGAGCCTGCTCGCCATGCTGTTGCTCAACTGGCTGCCGTGGAAAGGTGTCTGGCTGGGATTGCGCCCGGATTTTGTGGCGCTGGCGCTGCTCTATTGGTGTATCCACAAACCATACCGCGTCGGCATCGGCACCGCCTGGATGATGGGTATCTTCGCCGACGTGGCCGATGCCAGCCTGTTCGGGCAGCACGCACTGGCGTATTCGGTGTTGGCGTTCGGCGGCATCGTGCTGCATCGCCGCATGCAGATGTTCGACCTGCGCCTGCAGACCCTGCAAATTTTCCCTGTGCTGCTGCTGACCTACGCGGTATATGCGGCGGTGCATTGGCAATTGCACGGCTATGTTGCCTGGGAATATTTTCTCGGCAGCGTGGTGTCGGCCTTGCTATGGGCGCCGTTGACCATGCTGCTGCAAGCCTTGCGCCGCCCCCGTTCCGCCCCGGATAAATTATGAGGCACAGCCAGCCATGAAGGGGCGTGTCGAACTCAAAAACTCCCAGCGCGAAATTTACTACTTCCGGCTGCGCCTGGTGCTGTGCCTGGGCTTCGTGCTGGTGATGCTGTTCCTGCTGCTGGCGCGCTTCGTTTATTTGCAGGTGGTGAAGCACAGCCATTACCAAACCCTGGCGGAGAATAACCGCATTTCCGTGGTTCCCATCGTGCCCAACCGCGGCCTGATACTCGACCGCAACGGGGTGGTGCTGGCGCACAACTATTCCGGCTACACGCTGGAAATCACGCCGAACAAGGCAGGCGACCTGGAAGCCACGATTGACCAGTTGGCACAACTGGTGGACATCCAGCCCAAGGATCGCAAGCGCTTCAAAAAACTATTAACGGAGAGCCGTACTTTCGAGAGCCTGCCGATCCGTAACCGCCTGTCGGATGAGGAGGTGGCGCGCTTCGCCGCGCAGAGTTATCGTTTCCGGGGAGTGGAAATCAAGGCGCGCCTGTTCCGCGAATATCCTTACAACGAGCAGACGTCGCACCTGATCGGCTACATCGGGCGCATCAACGAGAGCGACATCGAGCAGCTTGAAGAAGATAAATCCGCCGCCAACTACCGCGGCTCCGATTACATCGGCAAGACCGGTATCGAGCAGAGTTATGAGAGCGAGTTGCACGGCACCACCGGCATCGAGCAGGTGGAAGTGGATGCGGGCGGGCGCGGGGTGCGCGTGCTGTCGCGCACCTCGCCCGCCTCCGGCAACACTCTGGTGCTGACGCTGGACGCCAGGTTGCAGGAGATCGCCGACGAGGCATTCGGCAAGTACCGTGGCGCGCTGGTGGCGATAGATCCGAACAACGGCGAGGTACTGGCCTTCGTCAGCCGTCCGGGCTACGACCCCAACCTGTTCATAGACGGCATTGACGAAGAGAGCTGGAACGAGCTGAATAATTCGCCCGATGTACCGCTCAACAACCGCGCATTGCGCGGCCAGTATCCGCCCGGTTCCACCATCAAGCCGTTCATGGCGCTGGCCGGGCTGTTTTACAACAAGCGCTCGCCCGGCCACACCATCAGCGATCCCGGCTACTATACCCTGCCGGGCAGCGGCCACCAGTACCGCGACTGGAAAAAAGGCGGGCACGGCAGCGTGGACCTGTTCAAGTCCATCGTGGTGTCGTGCGACACTTACTACTACGGGTTGGCCACAGAACTGGGCATAGACAACATGTTCAACTTCTTGTCGCAGTTTGGCTTCGGCAAGAAAACCGGCATAGACCTGGAAGGCGAAGTTTCCGGCCTGATGCCGTCGCAGGAATGGAAGCAAAAGCGCTACCAGCAGAAATGGTACGGCGGCGACACCGTATCGGCAGGCATCGGCCAGGGTTACGATCTGGTCACGCCGATGCAACTGGCCTTTGCCACGGCGGTGCTGGCCAATGACGGCGTAGGCTACCGCCCGCATCTGGTGCGGCAAGTGCAACACGGCAGCGGCAAAGACTCGGCCATACCGGAAGTGAATCCGGCATTCACCATAAACCTCAACCCGGAACATGTTGCGCTGGTAAAGCGCGCCATGGTGGCGGTGATGCAACCCGGCGGCACCGCCGCACAGGCCGGGGCGGGCGCGCCCTACGCCTTTGCGGGCAAGACCGGCACCGCGCAAGTGGTGGGCATGAAGCAGGGTGAAAAATATGATGCCAGCAAGCTGGATGAGCGGCATCGCGATCATGCCTGGTTCATTGCCTTTGCGCCCGCCGACAAACCGAAGATCGCGCTGGCGGTGCTGGCGGAAAACGGCGGCCACGGCGGCGCCGTCGCGGCGCCTATCGCGCGCAAGGTACTGGACTACTACCTGCTCGGCAAGGTGCCCAAACCCTTGCCCGCCGTGGACGAAACAGAGGCCGAACATGATTAAACAGCATTTCTGGCCGCGCCTGAAGAAGCGGCTCATCGTTCATCTCGACCCGGTGCTGCTGGCCGCGCTCGGCTTGCTGATGCTGGCCGGGCTAATCGTGTTGTACAGTGCCACCGACGGCAACTGGAGCCGTGTGCTGGCGCAGGCGGTGAACATTCTGGTGGCGTTCACCTGCCTGTGGCTGGTAGCCAACATCCCGCTGCATTACCTGATGCGCACCGCCTTGCCGATGTACATCTTCGGCATGCTGCTGCTGGTCGGGGTGGCGCTGTTTGGCGAGGTCAGCCACGGCGCGCGGCGCTGGCTGAACATCGGGGTGGCGACCATCCAGCCCTCCGAGCTGATGAAAATCGCCGTGCCGCTGATGATGGCCTGGTATTTCGAAAAGCACGAAGCCACGCTGACACTGAAAAATTATTTCGTCGCGGCGCTGCTGCTGCTGCTGCCGGTAGCACTGATCGCGCGCCAGCCCGACCTCGGCACCGCCGTGCTGATCTCGGCCAGCGGGTTTTACGTGCTGTTCCTGGCGGGACTGAGTTGGCGCGTGATGGGAGTCATGTTCGTCGCGGCGCTCGGCAGCGCGCCGGTGCTGTGGTCCATGCTGCATGACTACCAGCGCCATCGCATCATGATGCTGCTCGACCCCACGCAAGACGCGCTGGGCAAGGGCTACCACACCATCCAGGGCATGATCGCCGTCGGCTCCGGCGGGATACTGGGCAAGGGCTATTTACACGGCACACAGACCCATCTCGACTTCCTGCCGGAGCGCACCACCGATTTTATCTTCGCGGTGTATTCGGAAGAATTCGGCCTGCTCGGCAACCTCATCCTGCTGGGACTGTACCTGTTCGTCATCGCCCGCGGCTTCGTCATTACCGCCGACGCTTCAACCTACTTCACACGCCTGATGGCGGGCAGCATTACGCTCACCTTCTTCACCTATACCTTCGTCAACATGGGCATGGTGTGCGGCATCCTGCCGGTGGTGGGCGTTCCGCTGCCGCTGGTCAGCTACGGCGGCACCTCCATGGTCACTTTGCTGCTGGGATTTGGTATGCTGATGAGTATTCACACCCACAAAAAACTGGTGCAAACATAAGGGGATCGCAGATGAACAAACAAATATGTTTAACGGGCATGGCAAATATGCCGCTCCTGATGATGAAACCCGCCATGCCCGTTTCCCTCTCCCCTGCCCTCTCCCGCAAGCGGGCGAGGGGGACAAAGATTCGCTGCGCGAGCTTCACGTTAATATTGTTTGCCGCAAGCATACTCACCGCCTGCGGCAGCGCGCCGCCCCGTCAAGTTGCGGGGCAGCCTTCTGCACCCGTGGTCGAGGCGCAAACCATGCAGATTGAACCCATTTCCAAACCTGCCAAACAAGCCATCGTTCAGCCCGAACGCGGCGGCTATCTCGAAGGCGACGGCCCCGGCACCGCTGCGCCCGCCAATCTCGACGCCATCCCGGACGCCGTACCCAAAGCCGAGCCGCTGCACCGCTATGCCAACCGCCAGTATGTCGCCCTGGGCAAAACTTACGACCCGCTCACCACACGGGGCAATTTCAAGGAACGCGGCATAGCCTCCTGGTATGGCAAAAAATTCCACGGCATGCGCACCTCCAGCGGCGAGACGTATGACATGTACGGCATGACCGCCGCGCACCCCACCTTGCCGATACCCAGCTACGCGCGGGTTACCAACCCCGGCAACAACAAATCAGTGGTGGTGCGCATCAACGACCGCGGCCCCTTTCTGCATGACCGCATCATTGATCTCTCCTACACCGCCGCGCACAAGCTGGGCATCTTGGGTAACGGTAGCAGTGCAGTGGAAGTGGAAAGCATCGTGACGGATACCGCCGTCACCGCGCCCCTCGCCGCCGCCGAACCCATCAAGAGCGAACCTCTGCCGCCCGAGCCCGTAACCGCGTTTGCCGTAGCCAGCGCCAGCACACCCTCTGCCGCTGGCAACACCTATCTGCAACTCGGCGCATTCAAATCGCAACAAGGCGCGGAAAGTTTTCTCGCCAGAATGCGCGCCGAATTCAACGGCAGCGGCAAGCAGGTCAGCCTGTATGAGAAGGACGGCTTAACGCGCGTGCACCTTGGGCCGTATGCCAGCGCGGATGAGGCCAAGGCAATTGCGGAGAAGTTGCAGGGAAGGTTGGGGTTTAAGCCGATGGTGAACACACATTAGAGCGGGAGCGTCTCCGCTCTCTTGCCAATACAACTTAGCCGGGGGCGGCCCCCGGCTAAGCAACGCGCAACACCAATCCCTTCAAATACGCTCACGGGATATTTGCTGCATTTCATTTTGGTGCTATAGTGCAATCGTGCGTTATTAAAGAAAATGGGTTTATTATGGCAACTATTTCCACTCTACCCAGTGTCAAGGTCGTTGGTGCGAATGGTCAAATTTCGCTTGGTAAGCAGTTTGCTGGTCGTCAGGTGTTGGTTGAAGAACGGGAACCGGGTGTTTGGCTTGTGCGTTCAGCAACGGTGGTGCCTGACAATGAAAGCTGGCTACAACAACCCAAGGCGGCTGAAGCTTTGCAGAAAGCTTTGTCATGGGCGCAAAATAATGAACCCAGCGATTCGACAGTAAATGCTGTGCTTAAAAAACTGGCGAAAGACTAACGGGCATGGCAAATATGCCGCCCCTGATGATGAATCCGCCATGCCCGTTTCCCTCACCCCGGCCCTCTGGATGGGACAACTAGCCATTCGACTAGGCTGCAAGAGACCGCAGCCAAGTCGCTGGTTATCCCGCAAGCGGGCGAGGGGGGCAAGGACTGATGGAACTGCTAGCCACTCGATAAGCCCAGCAAAGAACGCTGTGCAAGTCGCTGGTTATCGCTACGCGAGTTTCACGTTAAAGGGAACCTCCAAGCATGGCGAAAAAAGTTGAAATCGGGGAAGGCAAAACAAATGATGGGTTAGTCAGACTCGATTTAAACAATCCGGTCTTTCAGGATAATTTGTTTGCGCTGGAAAAGCAGGAGCGTAACGCCGTGTTGGATACTTTCAACAAGCTACGCAAGCTGACCTGGAATCAGGTGTACCGTGACCAAGGATTGAAGTGGGAAAAAGTGGTTAGCGTTAAGCCGCCGGAAGGAATAGAAGTTATCTACTCCTTGAGAATTACCCGATCAAGGAGGGCAACTGCTTATCGCCAGCAGGATTTCTTAAGATTCTTAACCATTTCACCTGACCACGACAGCACCTATGGCAAGAAGTAGGTCATTCGCGTAAGTCAATCTCCTACCCGCAACACCAAGCCCTTGAGATACGCGCCTTCCGGGAAGCTGAGCAGCACCGGATGGTCGGCGCTGGCGTGCAGGTGATGGATGATCTGCGCATCCACCCCGGCATCCAGCGCCGCACCCGCGATAATTTTCTGGAACAGGTCGTCGTTGATGCCGCCGGAGCAGGAGTAGGTGAACAACAGGCCGCCGGGACGCAGCAGTTTGAAGCCGAGCAGGTTGATGTCCTTGTAGCCGCGCGCGGCTTTTTCGGCGAAGGCGGCGGTGGGGGCAAATTTGGGTGGGTCGAGGATGATGAGATCGAATGATCGGCCTTGGTCGCGCAGCTTGCGCAGTGCCTGAAATACGTCCGCTTCCTGCCACTCGGCGCGCGCCGCATCCAGACCGTTGCGTGCTAAATTTTCTTTGGCGATGCGCAACGCATCGCCCGAGGCATCTATGGATAACACCGATTTCGCGCCGCCGCGCAAGGCATACAGCAAGAAGCCGCCGGTGTAGCAAAAACAATTCAGCACATCCTTATCGCGCGCCAGAGTTTCAGTCAGTGCGCGGTTGTCGCGCTGGTCGAGATAGAAACCTGTCTTTTGCCCGTGCGCCACATCCACCTTGAAGCACAATCCGTGCTCCACTACCTCTACGTTGCCCGGCAACATGCCGTGCAGTACGCCGTTGCGCAGCTCCAAGCCTTCCAGTGTGCGTGAGTCGGAATCGGAGCGTTCGTAAATGCACGCGGGATTGCATAATTCCCGCAGGATGTCGGCGCAGGTGTCGCGCCAGCGTTCCGCACCCGCGCTGCCAATCTGCATCACCAGTGTGTCGCCGTATTGATCGACGATCAATCCAGGCAGGCTGTCTGATTCGGCATGAATCAAACGCATCCCGCTGCTTTCGTCAGCCAGTTTCAAATCGCGGCGCAACGCTAAAGCGCTTGCTATGCGGCTACGGAAAAATTCTGCGTTGATAATTTCCTCTTCATGCCACGACCAGACGCGCGCGGTGATTTGCGAGCCGGGGTTGTATGCCGCCCAAGCGAGAAATTCGCCTTGCGCACTGCGCACGGGCAGCGTGTCGCCGCTGGCGGGTGCGCCCTTTACGCATTCAACCGCGCCGGAAAAAATCCACGGGTGGCGGCGCAACAAAGATTTCTCGCGGCCTACTTTGAGTATGATTGCGGCAGATCCTATGCCGTCATTCCCGCGACGGCGGGAATCCAGTTGATTTGGCTGTTCCTCGAAACTTCTGGGCGTTCGGCTTTGTCCGCTACGCGGGGATTTTGTCTTGCTGGATTCCGGCCCCCGCAAGGGGGAGGCCGGTGGGTTCCCCGCCGCTTCGCGGCGACCCTGCCGCACCCTGCGCGGGAATGACAATGAATTTGAGCGTTGCTTCTGGTTCATGGCTTCTTCTTGGCGCGCGGATGCGCCGCGTCGTAAATTTTGCTGAGGTACTGAAAGTCTAGATGGGTATAAACCTGCGTGGTGGAGATGCTGGCGTGGCCGAGCATTTCCTGCACCGCGCGCAAATCGCCGCTGGATTGCAACACGTGGGTGGCAAACGAATGGCGCAGCAGGTGCGGATGCACGTTGCTGGTGATGCCTTGTTTGATGCCCCATTCCTTCATGCGCAGTTGCACCGCGCGCGGGCTGATGCGCTGGCCGTTGCGAGTGACGAACAGCGCAGGTTCCTCCGCCTTGGCAAGCTGTCCGCGCGCTGCCAGCCAAGCTTGCAGCGCGGCGATGGCATGGCTGCCCATCGGCACGATGCGCGTCTTGCCGCCCTTGCCGGTGACGCGCACTTCACCTGAATTCAAGCCGACCAGCATCGGCTCGAAATCAAGACTGACCAACTCCGCCAGGCGCAAGCCGGATGAATAAAACAGTTCGAACATCGCCTTGTCGCGCACTGCCAGCAGGCCATCATTGATGGGCAGCTCTACCATGCGCACCGCCTCGTCCGGCGACAGCGCGTGTGGCAGGTTGCGCGCCGATTTCGGCGCGCGCAGGCCGGTGCAGGGGTTGCCCTTGCACTGGTGGTCGCGCATCAGGTAGGTGTAGAAACTGCGCCATGCCGACAACATGCGTGCCAAGGTTTTGCCGCCCAGCCCTTGCCCGTGCAGTTGCGCGATGAAACGGCGGATGTGGTGGCTTTTCAGTTCGCCCAGCGGGGTCGATGCGGCGAGTTCAAACAGGCGGCGGATGTCGCGCGCATAATTCTCGGCGGTGAGAGGCGAGTATTGCCGCTCGTTGCGCAGGTGCGCGAGAAAGCCGTGCAGGGTATCTTGATTGGGCTGCGCGGCGCCTGACATACTTAAAGCAATGGCTGCAACGCGCTGCTCACGGTTTCCGCGAGGCGTTGCAGGAACAGCGTACCCATCTCGGGGTAGAAGCGTTGTGCATCCTCGCTGGCGAGCACCAGCAGGCCGATGGATTGCTCGCCATTGCGCAGTGGCAGGTAGGCGAACGAGCGCAGGTGCGAAGCGGCTTCGCCGAACCATGCAGCCGTATCGTGCACCGCGTGGTGCGCGCACACCGGTTGTGCTTGCTGATCGGCAAACGCCAGCACTTCGGCGCTGGGCGGCAATCCTTCCCAGACATGCAGCGCCACGTGCGGCACATCAAAAATTTCGCGCAAATTTCGCGTGACGGCGTTTTGCAAGCCCATCAGGTCACGTGCACCGAACAGCGCGAGGGTGAACTGGTGCACCTTGTGCTGCAAGGCGGCGTTCTCCTTGGCGAATTCCAGCAATTCGTGCAATTTCTTCTCCAACTCCTTGTTCTTCTCGCGCAAGGTCAGCATCTGCCGCTCGGAAAGCGAAACGGTGCGCCCGCCGTAGGGATGCGGGATGGTGACTTCCGACAGCATATCGGCGTAGGCCTCGAAAAACTGCGGGTTGTTCTGCAAGTACAGTGCGACGTCTTCTGCTCTCATATTGGCGCTCTCATGTTATCGGTTTATAAAGTTATTTCGCCTTCGAATACGCTAACAGCCGGCCCGGTCATCAGCACCGGCGCGCCATCTCCGGCCCAGGCGATGTCCAGCACACCCCCTTTGGTCAGGACACGCACTCGCTCGTCCAGCAGGCCGCGCCGGATGCCTGTCACCGCTGCGGCGCATGCCCCGGTGCCGCAGGACAACGTTTCTCCCGCACCGCGTTCGTATACGCGCAGCTTGATGTGGCCGCGATCCAGCACCTGCATATAGCCCGCATTCACCCGTTTGGGAAAGCGCGGATGATGTTCGATCAGCGCCCCCTGTGTAGGGACCGGCGCGCGCTCCACATCTTCCACTACCTGCACCGCATGCGGGTTGCCCATCGACAGCGCGGTGATCTGCACTGTCTCGCCAGCCACCTCCAGCGGCTGGATTATGGCATCACTGCCGCCATTGAACGGAATACGTGCAGCCTCGAAAACCGGCGCACCCATATCCACCATGACACGGCCATCTCCCTCCATGCGCAGGGTAATCATCCCGGCCCTGGTTTCCACCACAATCTCGCGCTTTTGCGTCAACCCCTGGTCATGCACGAAGCGCACGAAGCAGCGCGCGCCGTTGCCGCACTGTTCCACCTCGCCGCCATCGGCATTGAATATGCGGTAACAGAAATCCGCGCCGGGATGTTGTGCGGCTTCCACCAGCAGAATCTGGTCGCAGCCGACGCCGAAATGCCGGTCGGCCAGCAGGCGCAATTGCTCCGGCGTGAGCTGGATGCGCTGGCGCACGCCGTCGAGCATGACGAAGTCGTTGCCAGCACCGTGCATCTTGGTAAACTTTAAGAGCATCTCAATAAATCCATTTGTCGGGCGAATCGTAGCGTCGCGTGCTCGCTCATTCCTCGTCTATCCAATCCGATATGCCTCGTCATTCGCTGTGCGGCTCCTTGCGCTTCATCCCGAAAAATGAATTTCTAGAGATGCTCGCATCATCGTAATTCTTTATGTCTGAAACAATCCACTGTATGGTCGTTCACCATCCCGGTCGCCTGCATATGCGCATAGCAGATGGTCGAGCCGACAAACTTGAAGCCGCGCCTTTTCAGTTCCTTGCTCATCGCGTCCGACTCGACCGTGCTCGCGGGTATTTCTGCAAGGCCGCGCCAATGATTCTGCCTGGGCTTGCCGCCGACAAATTGCCAGACGAACGCGTCGAAGCTGCCGTATTTCTCCTGCACATCCAGAAACTTTTGCGCATTGTTTACGGCGGCTTCCACCTTCAGGCGGTTGCGCACGATGCCGGAATTTTGCAGCAGCAATTCTATTTTACCCGTGTCATAGCGGGCAATGCGTTCGGGATCGAAATTATCGAAGGCGGCACGATAGTTTTCCCGCTTGCGCAGGATGGTGATCCAGCTCAACCCTGCCTGCGCGCCTTCCAGAGTCAGGAACTCGAACAATGCGCGGTCATCGTGCAGCGGCACCCCCCATTCTTCGTCGTGGTAGGCGCAGTACAAGGGATCATCGCCCGGCCAAGCGCAGCGATGCTTGCTCATACCGCTTCCTTGCATAATTGGGAAAAATCGCGCCACATGCAGCGATTCATCACCACCGTAATACCTGCCGCCTGCGCACGTTGCGCCGCCGCTTCGTGAATTACCCCATCCTGCAGCCACAGGCGCGAAATACCAAGCGCAATGCAGCTCTCCACGATGGCGGGCACATGCTCCGAAGCACGGAACACATCCACCATGTCCACCTTGAGCGGCAGGCTTTCCAAGTCTGGATAGGCCTGTTCGCCCAGCACTTTCTGCGCCAGCGGGCGCACCGGCACGACGCGGAAGCCGTAGCCCTGCATGGCGCGCGCTACGCGGAAGCTGGGGCGCTCCGAATTGGGCGACAACCCCACCACCGCGATGGTGTGGATGCTGCGCAGCATTTGGCAAATCTGTTCCAGACTGGGGTTGGTGAAAACCATGGCGCGCACGATAGCATTTTTGCGAGTTGGGCGACACATCGCCCATCCCTGCGAACTTCATTTCAGGCGCGGCGGGCATGTGTGGCAGGGATAAAAACGCTATACTTCGCTTTCTGACAAAGCGCCCGTAGCTCATCTGGATAGAGTATTGGTTTCCGAAGCCAAGGGTAGTGGGTTCGAATCCCGCCGGGCGCGCCATCTTCCTGTTTTACCCCGTCCCGTACGGTACACTAAACCCGCTAAAATCCTTGTGATTAGCGGTTTTTTGTTTTATGCCGTTTTTCCCGTCTATTGCAATCTTGGGGGCATTGGAGGCATAAATTCAGCACTTGTGCCACCAGCATGTTTTTTATGCCCCAACGAGGTGATAGTCATGAAGGTTTTTGCATGGCAGTTAGCCTCTAACGGTAAAACAAACGACAACAAATTGTCGCTTGTGAAGTCTCAATTTTACGCGGCGAGGCCGAGGGTTTCGAAGGTTTTATCAAGTTCATGTCTGAGATTCATGTAATGTTGATCGA
>Ga0315281_10000150_pt1 | contig 87195 bp, 89 predicted proteins | sample YL17G07_0_MG_FD_204540 | JGI IMG/M metagenome (GOLD analysis project Ga0315281, IMG submission 204540) | Sediment microbial communities from Yellowstone Lake, YNP, Wyoming, USA - YL17G07_0 | ecosystem: Environmental > Aquatic > Freshwater > Lake > Sediment | place: USA: Wyoming | collected... | reverse complement strand
TAGGACACTTGGCGCGAGTGGCTAAAAAGGCTTTGGCAAACCCTTCCGCTGTGCAAACTTAGCGGAAACTAAAGTTAACCTCTATAGTTATTGATATGGCATCCTAATATTAAGCTGTTTGGAATGGAAGTTTCAACGTTGTTGAGAGTTCGCACCCGTGTGACAAACAATCCTTTTTCAACCACATCCCCAACGGTGTCGGCAATTTTGACCCGGTCGCCGATACGGAACGCTCGCGTATAAGTTAAGACCACGCCAGCCACGATGTTAGATATTACGGACGTCGACCCTAGCGAGAACAATATGCCGATAAACACCGAAACGCCTTGAAAGGCGGGAGATGAAGAGCCAGGCAGGTGGGGAAAAGCCATCACAAAGGCAAGCGCGCCGATCAAAAAACGCACTAATTGAAATGTGAGCGCAGCCCATTCAGGATGAAAGCCGGAAAGAACAAAATCTCCTTTTTCGATCTCGTCAAAAAAGAAGCTGACAAATTTCAACCCGTAATGCGCGACGACAAAAATCACGACGACATTTAATAGATCGGGCAAATAGTTGATAAAACCTTGCCAGCCGTTTGCGAACGCCTGAAAAACGCCGCCTAGAGTACCGACAATTATCCAACGCGTTGTCGGAAAAACGCTGAAAACGCCCGTCAGGTAAACGAACGTCAATAAAATATTCGTCGCATAGCGAACGTAGCGGTTAACGCTTAGAAGAAAAACCGTTAATTGGCTGGCGGTAAATACATTCCATTGCTGGATTTTGAATCCTTTTAAACGCTTGCCTTGTTCCGTCTTGATTTTGTCGGCAATTTTCTCAAAGCCGCCTCTTATCCAGCTAAACGCTTTGAGCAACGCAAAAGTTTCTAAGCCAATGAGCGCTAAATTTAAGAGAAAGATAATTATTGGCAGGCGCGCAAAATCAATGAGCGCTTGTTGCGCGTCAATTACGAAATTAGAAATATCGGGATGACTATTCAGAATTCCCCACGCTCCCCATGCAAAAAAAGCAAAAACCAGCGCGCGAGTTATTTGTTGAATGCGACGGTTGATCAATTCGACGCCGACCGTTTTCCAACGGCGGGCAATAAAATTAACAGCGGACGCGTAATTTAATAAATCCACAACGCGCCGGGCAATCTGCCGGCTCAAAATCAAGCCGAGTATCAGAATAAGCGCGGTTAATCCAAATATGACCCAAACGATTTTTAGGCTGTTTTGAAGAAAAATTGAAATATCCATATGCGGGGCATCTCCTTGTAATTGCGCGTTGCGCAAATTCTTTGCCTAACGCGCGAGGCGCGTTCTGGAGGGAAAAGAAGTTTGGTTTTTAGCGGCGAGCTTGTGTAAGTTAAGAGCGGCGGGTTTGTTTTCAGGAGTTTCGTCGGTCATATCCGCCCAAGTTTACTTCATCTTTGGGGTTGGGGAGATGATTTTTTTCTCGCAATCACAATCACGCTTTCCCCCCAGGTCATGGGTAAAAATACAATTCCCGTTATGGCTTGCAATCCGCCGAGCGAACCGAAGAATAATTTTTGTATCTGTTGGGGAACAAAGCGGATATATGGCGCGTCCCAAAAGCCGTCCGAGAAAACGCGGATGAATTCAAAGCCCGCGTCTTCAATCAACTGTAACCATGCGCTTGGTTCTTTCAACGAGATGTGCGTCGGGTCTTGGTAGCCGATCCACTTCTCGCCTTTCCACGGTTTGAGCAGAGAGCCGAGATTCGGCGTGGCAAGAATCAGAATGCCGCCTTTTTCGGTGACGCGCCCAAGTTCGTTAATCGCTTTTGCGGGGTCGGGCAAATGCTCGACGATGTGTTTGATGACGACGACGTTGAACGCGCCGTCTTTGTATGGAAGCTCCTGCGCGGACGCGGTCTGCAAGGATGATTTGTTGACAATCTCTTTAGATTTTTTCACCGCCCAATGATTTAAATCCGCGCCGTGCGTTTCAAACGTATCTTCGAGTTGCGCGACCAAATGTCCCATGCCTGAACCGATTTCAAGCAACCGCGCGCCGCGTCTTCCATAGCGTCTGGCAAGCATGGCGTAGAATCGATTCGACCACCAATACATGCTGTATTTGGCAAAGGTAACGTCGGCGTAGGTGTGGGAGGAGAAGTAGTTTTCGTCGAAGGGCATGGGGTAAATTGGCGATTGGTAAGTGGTAAATGGTAATTACCATTTACCACTTACTTCTTTCTAGCGATATAGAACGTGAACGTCCCGTCGGCTACGGGTTCGGGTGAGGCGTATTTTTTGACGTAGCGTTCCGTTAGCCAGAGATTCCATTTTGTGGGGGCGATAATCCATTTGCCGGTTAATACTTTCGCCGCAACGGACGGGACGCCGAAGTAGTGTCCCCATTCTAACGCGCGCATCGCGGCGGGCGGAAAGTAATGCCACCAGCGTTCCAGCGCGAAGCCCGCTTTTTCCAAACGCGTTTGCCAAACGTCAGGGTCGTCCGCGTGTTGGACGCGGGAAATTTTCCGAAACCATTCCGTGTAACCTTTTCCAAAAACTTTTGAAATGGATAACTCGCTTAAGTATCTTGGGCTTGGCACACAGAAATAAAACGGCGCATTTGGTTTTAGCACACGCGCGGTCTCTTGTAAAACGGCGTCAATGTGCGGGATGTGTTCCAGCACCGAGTTGCTTAATCCGCTGGAAAAATAATTGGATGGAAACGGAGTGCGCGCGCCGTCCGCTTCGACGAGGGATTTATACGCGCCGAATTTTTTCGCCTCGTGAATGGGTCTATGCCACGGGTCGAGACCGACGTCGAGTTTGCGCTCAAACGTCAACGACGCGAAGTGACCGTCGCCGCAACCAACGTCGTAAACGGGCGCGGGCATGGGTAAATCCTGATAATAAGATGATTCAATCGCGCGCAAAAAGGCGCGGAAGTAGGGCAGGTCGCGGAGTTGGAGGAAGAGGAAGTCTTTCATATCAACTGGGTTTCAGACAGGCATTCAGGAAGTCGCGCCGAGAAACGCCCTCCTTGCAACGACTTTGAGTTCGCCGATTATAATGTGTCCATGCTGAAAATCCGAGTCCCCGCCACATCCGCAAATTTGGGACCGGGCTTCGATTGCCTCGGTCTCGCGTTGAATATTTGGAACGAAGTCGCGTTTGAACCCGCTGAAAAACTTTCGTACTGCGTCACGGGCGAAGGCGCGGAGAAGTTAAACAAAGGCGCGCAAAATTTATTGACGAAGGCTTTCACGCGCGCTTACGAATTCTGCGGAAAGAAAATGGAAAACGTAGCGATTCGCGCTCATAATGAAATCCTGATGAGCAGCGGACTTGGCTCCAGCGCGGCGGCGATTGTGGCGGGATTATTCGGCGCAAATGAAATGATGGGGAAGCCGTTGAGCGAAAATAAATTGCTCAGCCTTGCGACTGAAATGGAAGGCCACCCCGACAACGTCGCGCCGGCTTTATTCGGCGGGCTAGTGATTTCAATCATGGCGGGCGACGAGATTATTTGGCGGCGCTATGAAATCCCCGACTTTACAATCGTCATTGTCAAACCCGACATGGAATGGATGACGAAGACCGCGCGCGCCGTGTTGCCCAAATCCGTTTCGCGCGCAGATGCGATTTACAACATCGGGCGCGTCGTGCTCGTCACGGACGCTTTGCGGAGCGGAGACCTTGAACTCCTGCAAAAAACAATGGATGATCGAATCCACCAGCCGTATCGTTTGAAACACATCACGGGCGGAATGTCCGCTTATAAAATCGCAAAACAATTCGGCGCGGCGGCGCTCTCAGGCGCGGGGCCTTCGATTATCAATTTTGTCGCGCCCGAAAACGCGGAACGGGCTAAAAATAAAATCATGTCCGTATTTGAAGAACGGGGGATTGAGGCGCGAGGGGTTGCGACAAAGCCGAGTATGGGAGGGGTATCGGTAATTGGGCGCGCGCAAGCAGAATAAAAAAACATCGGAAGTCGCGCAGACTTCCGATGTTTACTTAATTATTTGGCGGATTTCTTCTTCGCCTTGACTTTTGATTTTACCGCGACGGGTTGCAATGGCAGGAACGCTTCCTCGCCCCGATACGGACTCCGCAAATTGACCGGCTTGATGCGCACGGCGCGCATTCGCAAATTGATAATTTCGACGAAAACCGAGAAGCCCATCGCAAAGTAAACGTATCCCTTTGAAATGTGCTGTTGCAAACCTTCGGCAATCAGCGTCAAGCCGATCATCAACAGGAAGCTCAGAGCCAACATTTTCACGGTGGGATGACGCTCGACAAAGCTGGCGATGGGACCCGAGGTGAAGACCATCACCCCCGCGGCGACAATCACCGCGATAATCATGATTGGAATTTCTTTAACCATGCCGACGGCGGTAATGACCGAGTCGAGCGAGAAGACGATATCCAGCAACATAATTTGGATGATGACGCTCACGAATGTCGCGGCTACTTTGGAGGAAGCATGACCTTCTTGCCCTTCCAGCTTTTCGTGAATTTCGGTCGTGCTTTTCCAAATCAAGAACAAACCGCCGACAATCAAAATTAGGTTATGCCCCGAAATGCCAAGCCCGAACAAATAGAAAAGCGGCTCTTCTAAACTGATAATCCACGCCAGCGAGAGCAATAACATAATGCGCGTGATGACCGCCAGCATGATACCCGTCGTGCGCGCGCGGGCTTGGTCTTTGACGGGCAACTTCCCCGCCAAAATTGAAATGAAGATAATGTTATCCACGCCCAATACCAATTCCAGCGCGATGAGCGTAATTAACGCGATCCATGATTCTGGTTTTGCAAGCCAACTTAAATCCATGTTTACATTCTCCTAAAAAAGAACGCTGAGATTTTACCAAAAAACTCCCTCGCCCCCCTCTCCCAAAGGGAGAGGGGGGCGAGGGAGCGTTTACTTTATCTTAAACATCTGCGTCAACTTCATCGCCAGATTCAAATCGCCCGTGAGTTTGATTTTTCCCAGCATGAAGGCTTTCATCCCGTCCAATTCGCCCGTGAAGATTTTGGCGTAATCGTCCGAGTCGGCGGTCAGCGTCATTTTGGGCGCGGGATGAACGCCTTTCTCGACGGACACTTTGCCGCCTTTGATTGTCGTGTGCCATTCGCCCGCTTCCGCGCCTGTGAATTTGAATTGAATCACCGCGTCGAGTCCCGCCGCTTTTTCAGGCAGAAACGCGCCGGGCATTTTGGACATGAGGGTTTCGATTGTAAGAGCCATTGGGTAGTTTCCTTGTTGGGTTAGTTTGGTAGTTTGGTAGTCGTTAGTCTTGTAGTCGTTAGTTGGATAGCCAACGACTATTCGACTAACTGACTAACGACTATCCGACTAAATTTTCAAACACCGCCGCCGCCCCCATGCCGCCGCCGATGCACATAGTGACCATGCCGTACTTGGATTTACGTCGCGCCATTTCGTAGATGAGTTGGGTGGTCAGTTTTGAACCCGTGCAACCCAGCGGATGCCCAAGCGCAATCGCGCCGCCGTTGACGTTGACTTTTTCGGGGTCAATCTCCAACGTCTTCATCACGGCGAGACCTTGCGCGGCGAAGGCTTCGTTCAATTCTATCAGGTCTATCTCGTTCAATGATAGCCCCGCGACTTTCAACGCTTTGGGAATCGCCGCGACGGGACCAATGCCCATCAACTCAGGCGGAACTCCGCCAACCGCAAACGAGACGAATCTTGCCAGTGGTTTGAGATTCAACTCGGCGGCTTTTTCCGCCGACATAACCATCACCGCCGCCGCGCCGTCGGACATTTGCGAAGAGTTGCCCGCCGTGACCGTGCCGCCCTCTTTGAACGCGGGGCGCAGTTTGGCAAGCGCTTCCAGCGAAGTATCGGCGCGAGGACCTTCGTCGCGCTTCACGGTGAAAGTTCGCTTTGCCGCTTTTCCGTCCGTGTATTCGCTGACTTCGACGTTAATCGGAATCAATTCGGGGTCAAAAATTCCAGTATCCACCGCATTCGCCGCTTTTTGATTGCTCCGCAACGCAAACTCATCTTGCTGTTCGCGGGTGATTCCATATTTCGCCGCGACGTTCTCGGCAGTGAGCCCCATGTTGGTATAGTAATGCGGCAGGTCTTGCGCGAAATGCGGATTGGGCGAAAATTTATAACCCATCATCGGAACCAGTGACATAGACTCCACGCCGCCGCCGACGCCAATTTCAATTTGCCCCGCTTGAATTGCATTTGCAATATGCGCGATAGACTGAACGCCCGACGAGCAATAACGATTAATCGTCTCGGCGGGAACGGTATCAGGCAAGCCCGCGCGGAGCGCAATCATCCGCGCCACGTTGAGTCCTTGCTCGCCTTCGGGGAACGCGCAACCAAAAACGACGTCGTCAATTTGCGCGGGGTCAAGATTGGGCGTACGCTTCAATAATTCGATAATCGCCGCCGCCGCCAATTCATCGGGGCGAACAGTGGCAAGTCCGCCGCGCTTGGCTTTGCCAACGGGCGTTCTAACTGCGGAAACAATAACTGCCTCATGATTTGTCATGGCATTTTTCCTTATCCAATAAATCTTTCATAGTCGTCGTGATTTCCAATCCAAAACCATGTCACCGTGTCGCCTTGCATGACGCCAAGCGCACGAACGCCGCGTGTGATTCGCGCCGACCACGTTCCTTCTTGCGGATTCACGAGTTTGAATTTTAGCGACGGATGAGACGGATTTTCCGTCCACAATAAAAACGCTTTCTTCGCGCGCGCCTTTGTCGGCTTATCAAGTTTTCTGTACGCGCTCCAAAAAGACGGCAACACGGCGGATTTCATAAGCGCTTGAAATCCATCGGCTCAGATTCGCCCGCCGTAATTTGCTGTTTCGCTTCGCGGGTTACTCGCGCAAGTTGTTCCTGCGTTTGAGAAAAAGTTTGCCCCCATTCTTCTTCGTCTTCCAAATCCGCTAAATACTCGCGCAAATGCTCGGCGAGTTGATTCTGTCGCGTTTCGGGCAGGTCTTCGATAATTCTCAAAACATCGGTTAAGGCGGGGGAAACCATTTTTTCACTTCCTTTGATAAGTTGACTTGTGTAAAAATTATACTGCCAGTCAAAAGTCAAAAGTCTAAAGTCGGCGACCTTCGACCTTTGACTTTTGACTAATTCCGTAACGGTTTTCCAGATTGCAAAATACTCCACATTCTTGCTTGTGATTTTTCTTCTCCGCACAGCGACAAGAACGCTTCTCTTTCCAAGTCTAAAATATACTGCTCGCTTACCCACGTCGGCTTGGACAACTCTCCGCCCGCGATGATGTGCGCGAGTTTGCTCGCAATGTGCGCGTCGTACTCGGTGATGTACTTGCCTTCCTTAAAACTCCACGCGCCGACTTGCATCGCGCCGCGCATGTCGCGCCCTGCGGCGTAAATCAGTTCGGGCGCGGGCGGTTTGTAGCCCGTCGCCGCGAGATGAACGACTTCGCGTTTCGCTTCGGTCAAGAGATGCCCGCGATTAATCACAACCCTGTCTTGCGGATTCAAAATTCCCATGCCGCGCGCTTCTTCGGCGGACGTGGCGACCTTCGCTTGCCCGATTTGCAAAAACGCTTTTTGGATAAACGGGAATGCCTCCGCGTTTTCGACTCGCATCGCGGGATTAATCAAACGGCGGATCATTTCCTTCGTCCCCGCGCCCGCAGGGATGACTCCCGCGCCGAGTTCGACCAGCCCGATGTAGGTCTCCGCCGCCGCGACGACGCGCGAGGCGTGTAGCGTGATTTCGCATCCGCCGCCCAGCGCGAGCCCCGCGGGCGCGACCACAATCGGCTTGGGGAAGTAGCGCATCCGCATATTCATATTTTGGAATTTCGTGACCATGTCGCCGAGCGCGTCCCACATGCCTTGTTGCGCCGCGACGACAACCATGAAAAGATTCGCGCCCGCGCTGAAATTCTCGCCCTCGTTGCCGACGACCAGCCCGTCGAAGTCGTTTTCGACGCGCGTAAACGCTTCGTCCACAATCGAAAAAATATCGTCGTCGAGCGTGTTCATCTTCGTATGAAATTCAATCAGCGCGACGCCGTCGCCAATGTCGTACAACGACGCGCCCGCGTTCTTGCTGATTTCTTTTTTCGTGCCGCGCAAATCTTTCAGAAGCACAAAACCTTCGGGTTGTTTTATCTTCGCATATTTCTTTTTGACAACATCATATACGCCAACTTTATTCGCGCCTTTATATTGATAAAACGACTCGACGCCCGCTTTCAACATTTCATCCACCCACTTCGCGGGCGCGTACCCCGCCGCTTTCATTTGCTTCACGGTCGCCTTCACGCCGAGCATGTCCCAAATTTCAAACGCGCCCGCCTCGTGCATGAAGCCCCAACGAATCGCGTCGTCAATCGGCTTGGGCGTGTCGGACACTTCGGGGATTATCGAAGACGCATATTGAAAACTTTGATACGTCAACGCTTGGACTAACTTCGCCGCCTTGTCATCTGCTGCCAACATGACGCGGAGTCTGTCGCCCAACCCTTCGATGTCTTTCGCCGCCTTGACCGAATCAAAGCGCGGCTTCGTCACGGGAGTATGTTGAAGCGTGTTGAAGTCTAGCGAGTGAAAAACTTTCTTACCTTCATCGTCACGCGCTTCTTTATAAAATCCGACTTTGGTTTTATTGCCGAGCCACTTGCGTTCGAGGAGCGCGTCCATTAATTGACGCGGCTTTTCGGCGGCGAGATATTTTTGCCCCAACTTGTCATACGGAATCAACGGCGCAAGATTCTTGCCGACGAAATCCCAAACATCCACGCCGACCAAATCAATCAGTCGAAACGTCGCGGTCTTCGGACGCCCCATCAGCGAACCCGTCAGCGCGTCCACTTCGTCCACCGTGTAATCGTTGTTGAGGATGAAATCCAACGCAAACGCGCCCGTTCCAAACGCCACACGGTTGCCGATAAAGTTTGGCGTGTCTTTGCACAGCACAACGCCCTTGCCCAAACGATACTCGCCAAAATGCGCCATGAATTCAACGACGTCTTTTGAAGTATCCGCCGTTGGAATAATTTCCAGCAACTTCAAATAACGCGGCGGATTGAAAAAATGCGTTCCCAAAAAATGCCGCTTAAATTCCTTCGAGCGCCCTTCGGCAATGTCGTGAACGGGAATGCCCGAAGTGTTCGTCGAAACAATCGCGTGAGGTTTTCGCGCTTCGTCAATCCGCGCCATGAGTTCGCGTTTTATTTTCAGGTTTTCGATAATCGCTTCGCAAACCCAATCCGCTTCGGCGACGGCGTCGAAGTTGTCTTCAAGGTTGCCAAGCGTAACAAGCGTCTTCAAGTCACTTGCCATTAAATTCGCGGGCTTTGCTTTCAGGCATCTATCCCAGCCGTCTTTGACAATTTTATTTTTATCCGCGCCCTGCGCCGCAATATCCAGCAACGTGACGGACACGCCAACGTTCGCCAAATGCGCCGCAATCGCCGCGCCCATTGTGCCCGAGCCGATTACTACGGATTTTGTTATGTGATAGTTCATGGTTACTCCTTGGGGGTAATTGGTAAATGGTAAGTGGTAATTGGTAATTAGCTGTTGAGTAGATGGAGGTCTTCTTCGGAGAAGAGTGGAAGGGGGAAGTCTTCGATGGTGGCGACGATGTATTCTGATGTTGGTTCGCGGACGGAGGCTTTGTTTTTGGGTTGTTCGGCGCGGACGGTTTTTAAGCCGCTGGCAAAAGTGTTTAGTTGACGGGCTAACGCGGTCAAGCCCTCAACGTATTCCCGAACTTCATTCGCGTTCATCAGATTGCGCGTTTGAGTTCGGTTTAGCCAATACTTGGTTTCAAACAAACTTCCGCGCGAGTAATACAGGAATTGAAGTTTCTCGCCAAAGTTATGCCGTCCAAACGACTCGGCGATATTCGCGCCAATCGAATCTGCAGACCGCGTTATTTGTTTGCCGACAACATCCTTCGCAAACTCATCCCATTTTACAACCTGCTTCCAAATAGAATCCGCAATCTCCTCCGCCAACTTCAAAACCCGCAAATCCTCAAACGTAGCAGACATATTTTCCTCCAAGCGCCAATTACTATTTACCAATTACCACTTACCAAATTACCTCAACTCACTTCCGCCATACCCCAAAATCTGCCGCGCCACCACCAACCGATTTATCTGCCCCGTGCCTTCGTAAATATCGGTAATCTTCGCGTCGCGGAACCATTTCTCTAAAAGGAATTCGCGGCTGTATCCAAGCGGTCCCATAATTTCAACCGCCTTCTGCGTAATCTTCGTCACCACGTCCCCCGCGCGGACTTTGCTCATCGAAGATTCTAGCGCGTTGGGCTTTTTGTTATCCGCCATCCAGACCGCCTTCAAAATCATCAGCCACGCGGAGCGGAGTTGAATATCCATGTCAATCACGTCGCGCTCGACGGAGGTGAGTTTGTTGCGCGGCAATCCGTAGCGAATTTCGACGCCGTTTTCTTTCAATTGCTCTTTGAGAAATTCCAGCGCGGCGCGAGCGACGCCGAGGCCCGACGCGGCGACGAGCGGGCGCGTCGCGTCGAAGGTTGCCATCGCGCCTTTGAAGCCCGTCGTGTTTTTTTCAACGATGGGACTGCCAAGCACATTGTCGTAAGGCACACGGGCGTCCACGAGTGAAATTGTCGCGGTGTCGCTGGCGCGGATTCCGAGCTTATGTTCCAACTTCGCAATCGTCACGCCCTTCGTGCCAGACTCGACGACAAAGGCGCGCATCCCCGAACGTCCCGCCGACGGGTCAATGCTTGCCCACACGACTATAAATCCTTTGCCGAGTTGTTCGTACTCCGTAAACGACTTATCGCCGCCCGTGACGAAAATTTTCTCGCCGTTGATGATCCATTCTTTCGTCGCTTCGTCCAACACGGCGCGAGTGCGAATCGCGGAGGTATCCGAACCCGCGCCCGCTTCGGTCATGCACATCGCGGCGAAGGTCGGTTTGTCGCCGTTGAAGCGCGCAAGGAATTTCGCTTTTTGCTCAGGCGAGGCGGCGGCTTGCACAGCTGCCCCGCCGAGTCCGCCGCCGGGCAAGCAGTGATACATTCCCAAATCTCCCCAACAAATGGATTCAATTTGCGCGGCAACTAACTGGTAGCCAATTGGCGGATGTTTTTCGCCCTCGCCCCCCTCCGAGGGCGAGCGTTTATCTTCCTTCGGCACAAGACGTCCGCCGCCTGAGGCTTTCATCGCCGCGTGCATGAACTCAATGTAGTCCCACGGAATCGCGTGTTCGTTCTCGTCTAAGAAGCGCGATTGCGGCCGCATCATTTCTTCCGCGACGGTCTTCAACATAAGTTGAGCTTGCGCTATTGGTTTGGGGGTTTCAAATTCGATGGTCATGGGAACTCCTCTAATTACCAATTACTATTTATCGTAATTGGTAATTGGTAATTAAACTATCGCCAATCCAACCAGCGCCGCAAACCCGCGCCCATTGCGCATGAACAACTCGACAGGATGTTCGCGGATATAGCCATGCCCGCCGAGGATTTGGACGCCGTGGTCGGTGACTGTCATTGCCATATCCGCCGCGCCAGTGAAAGCAAGATAGGCGTCGGTGGCGGCGTCTTCTTTTTGATTGTCCAATTTCCACGCGGCTTCCCATGTGAGTAAACGCATCGCTTCGATTTCGGTGAGCATCTCCGCCAGCATAAACGCGATGGCTTGCTTCTGCGCGATTTTCACGCCGAAGGCTTCGCGCTCTTTGGCGTAATTTTTGGCGTACTCAAACGAAGCCCGCGCCACGCCGACGGCGGCAGAGGCGGAGGCGATTCGCAACGCGGCGAGAATCGGCGCGAAGTTATGCCCCGCCGCCCCGCCGAGTCGATTCGACGCGGGGATATTCACCCCGTCCAGTTTGACGCGATACGTCGGCAGGGCGTTCAAGCCCATCAGTTTTTCGCGCTCGTCGGAGATAATCAAACCCGCCGCATCCTTCGGGACGATGAAGCCCTGCGTCGCGCCGTTGAGATTCGCGTACACGATGAGCGCCTCCGCGTCCTTCGCAAACGGGACAAACGCCTTCTCGCCATTGAGAACGTATTTGTTGCCGAGAAAGACCGCGTGAGTTTTGAGCGCATTGGGGTCAAAGTCAAAATGAAATTCAATCAGCGCGGCGGTGTACGGCGACCAAGCGCCTTCGATAATTTTTGGCAGATACGCCTGCTTCTGCGCTTCGTCGCCCACCAACAAAAGGGGAGTCGCAAACAGCGACGGGGTCATCACCGCCAACGCGCCCGCAAGGTCGCCAAACGCCATCTCCTCCACAGCCAGCGCGCCCGTCACCGCGCTCCGCTCGCCAAAGCCGCCATAAGATTCGGGAACGGAGGCTTGAAGCAAACCGAGTTCCCAACCCTTGCTAATTAATTTGCGCGGCAACTCGCGGCTTTCTTCGGCTTCATGCGCGGCGGGGCGTAAATCATTCGCCGCAAATTTTCCAATCGCGTCAATCAGCATTTGTTGTTCTTCGTTGGGTTCAAATGAGTACATGGTTCTCCTTTGGTAAATGGTAAGTGGTAATTAGTAAATGCTCTGCCCAAAAGCCCAATTACCATTTATCAATTACTATTTACTAATTCCCTTCAACATCAACTCCGCATATTCATCCGCAATTTTTTCAATGGATTTACTCCCATCCACGCGATACCAAGTGAGCGTCCAATTCATCATGCCCATCAAAGCGCGGACAGCCATGCCGGCGTCTTTGCAATTGAAAATTTTCACGCGGACGCCTTCGTTAAAAACGTCGCGCCATAATCCCTCAAACTTATCGCGTTGCGGGACATGGCGGGCGTGCGTCTTTTTATCGAGGGCGCGATGTTCAAATAACAAAACGGCGGATAAATCGGCGTTCTCCGCCAGCGCGGAGAGGTAGGCGCGAATCATTTGGCGCAGTTTTTCATCGGCGGGAATATCTTGGGAAGCGACAACGGCGATATGCTCCGTGAGCATCAGCAAGGCGCGGTCAAGCAACGCGAGCAAAATCTCCTGCTTGGACGAGACGTGATGATACAAACTCGCCTTCTGCATTTTTACCGCGCCCGCAATCTCGGACATGGACGCGCCGTGAAAGCCCTTCTTGCGAATCGCTTGCGCGGCGGCGTCGAGAATATCGTCTCTAATCATTGCGTTCCTTCCCTACCGAACGGTAGGTAAGGATAGTTTACTACCGCGCCGCGCCGACGTCAAGGCGAATGGGCGTTTCGGATGTAAATTTTTTTGTCAGGCGTTATAATCGCAATATGTCAACAAACAAACCTGCTCCCGTTGAATTAGACGATCTCTTAGCCGCGGAATTTGACTATATCGCTCAAACCGCGAGTCAGGCGCACGAAGACCGCGCGCGCGTATCGTCCTTTTATCTTATCGCCGTTGGCTCGCTCATCGCCACGTTGTTCAGCGCCCAATTCTTCGAGCTGCAATTTTTTACGCAAATGGTCAAAATCATATTTGGCGGACTCTTCGTCATGCTGACTTTGCTTGGAACGTCTACGATTGCGCAGTTGGCTATTCTGCGTTCCGCTTGGTACGAGTCGATGATGGCGATGAATCAGATCAAAGATTTTGCGATGGACCAAAACCCGGAACTCGTCAAAGCTTTTCGTTGGAAGACAAGCACCCTTCCGTCAAAGTATAAAACTGGCAGTATCGCCTATTTTCAAACGCTTGAAGTTGCGCTTATTAGCGGGCTGATGTTCGGCGTCGCCGCGTTTTTTTTGCAACAGGCGTTTTTTAGCGTCAATATATGGAACTGGATCGTCTCTGCGGCGTTGGGCGGGTTGACTGTTTATATCCAGCTCGTCGTCTATAAACGAGCCTTGAAATAAGACGCATATGATTGCGACAAACGTATACGGCGGCTGGCAACTTCAAATTTGAGCTACACTGGTTGCGGTTGTAAAATCAACCCATGTCCATTCTCGCCTTTCAAATCGCCAAAACTGGAAACATCCCGTTCCCAACGCCAGCCTCCACGCTGGACGAATTAACGCGGGAACTGCCGCAGGGTTTTTACACCACCTTCAGTACGCTGTTCAACGCGACAAAAGCGATGGGCTTGCATCGCCATTTGCAAAGATTGTACGCGCCCGCCCGCGAGCGCAACCTCGTCCCGTCGGTGGATGAGCGGACTTTGCGAAGCTGTCTCGCCGAGATTGTCAAAATCAATCTGCCGCATGAGTCGCGCGCGCGTTTGATTTTAGCGAAAGATACGGGGAAAATTTACGTCGGCGTTCAAGAGTTTGTTCCCTTGCCAGAGAACGTTTATCAAAACGGAGCGCATGTCGTCTCCGCGTCCGTCGCTCGGCATGACCCGCGCGTCAAAGACACAAGCTTTATCGTTGAAAGCGCAACGCAGCGAAAATTATTAAGCGCCGACGTCTTTGAAGTTTTGCTGACGAAGAACGGGAAAATTCTCGAAGGAATGACCTCAAATTTTTACGCGGTCAAAGGGAACACGCTCGTCACGGCGCGGCGCGGAATTTTGCTCGGCGTCACTCGGCGCGCCATTCTCCGACTGGCAAGAGGGGAGGGGGCGCCGATTGAATACCGCGCTCCGCGACTGAACGAAAAATTTGACGAAGCGTTTCTCACCTCCAGCTCGCGCGGAGTTGTGGCGATTACTTTTATTGACGGAATTGCAGTGGGGGAGGGGAGGGTCGGCAAGCGAACAATCGCGCTCGCGCAAGCGTATCAAACTTATGTCGAAAAGAAAAGCGAGACGATAAACTTGCCTCTATGATTTCTGATTGAAAATCTCATCATACGCGACGTCGGTCTCGCTTCCAAAGTGAGCGTAGCGATTTGTGGTGGCGATGCTTTCGTGGCGGGCGAGTTCTTGCGAGAGTTTCATGTTTCCTTTTGCAAGATACGTCATGGTCACAAAATAATGGCGGAAATCGTGGATGCGGACGGCGTTGCGTTCTACGCCCGCGTCTTCAATCCGCGCTTTGATGGCTTTCCACATTCCGCCAGCCGCGATGGGGCGGATTTTTTTACTGGCGCGAATATCGTGACGCGCAAAAATCGGTTGAGAACCAAGCGGGGTGCGGGAATTTGGCTCGACGTCCGCTCTTGCGTGTAAGTAAACTTTCAACGCTTCGATGGAGCGATTCGAGAAGCGAATGACCGCTTGTTTGTCGCCTTTGCCGATGATAATGGCGCGTTGTTCCATCCAATCAATATCGCTGCGTTTGAGGGCGCAGGCTTCGGAAATTCGCAAACCCGTGTCCGCGAGGGTCAGCGTAAAGGCGCAGTCGCGCAAGGCTTCCAGATCGCCGCTCAACGAGGCGCAATGCGCGATGACTTTCTCCACAGCCTCGCGGTTGAAGTTGACGATACGTTTGCCGGATTTGCGCGTGTAGTGTTTCGTCGCTTCGTCTAGTTCAGCCCAATTGCCAGCCTTGCAAAAGGCGTAGAATTTCAGAACCGCCGTTCTCCAGATCCGATTTGTAGAAGGGGATAAATCTTTGATGGATTTTAGAAATTTGACGTAAGTTTCCGCGTTGAGTTCGGCGTCCAGCCCGACGACGGAGACAAAACGCCTGAGCGCATAACTGTACGCGGCGATGGTTTTTTTTGAGCGGTTGAGGGTGGAGAGAAAATCGTCTATTTTTGATTGCATAAGTTGCGTTGTCGCGTAGCGGACGTTCTCTAACGTCCGTTGCCTAATTATTTATCATTCCATGTATTAATAATTATATCGAATGACGAAAGAAAAGTCAAGGATTTGCGAGAATGCATCCCCCCCCACTCTATTTCTGATTGTCCTGAATTGTGGCTGGAATATTTGAGTGGATAACGAGAATGAAAGCAAATTTGGCGCGCTATTGCGGATAAGCCCAGCGACGAATCATTCTCCCCCGTTTGCCATTGCGCAGACTATGTTGAGGCGTTTGCAACAAGACGTTATGATAATTTTAGTTTTTCCAAATTGATTAACGCTCCAACTTTTGTAAGAAAATCCATCCCAATAATTCCGTCTATATCAAAACCGTAATCCATCGCGCCGATTTCAATCTCAAATTGCGTAACTTTCAAATTTCCCACGCTGAGTCCATCCGCTCGTTTTGTGAAAACAAATTCGGAACCGCCAGCGCCGCGAATGCGATGAACAAAATCGTCAGGTTCGTATGTCAAGCCGACGCTTGCAATTTTATCTGTTGAAAAAATTGTGCCTGCAGAGCCTGTGTCTAGCAAGACGTTTTTCAAGACCGCGCGGCGACTGTGATGAAAAAGCGTCGCGGAAACGTATGGCAAGCCGTTTTTTATTCGTATTTTCATCGCGCCCCGCGAATGCCGAGCCATTTTCTTTCAGTTACAACTAACTTCTCGCGGCTGGTATGAAAAACATACAGCTCGCGCTCAGGCGTTGCGCGATGAAATTGATTATATTTTCTCAGCGCCGCTTTAGAATTGGCAAAAGAACCAAGCACGGCTAATTGCGTCAAGATGCGTTGGTCGGCTTTGGTGCGAGTTTTTAGCGCCTCTACCAACAACCATTTTTTAGGGTATTGAGCGCGAATTTCAGTCCATCTCATAATCATTCTCCTGAACGATTAAAATTATAGCGCTTTCGTTTATTTATCCAAAAGAATTTTCAAGACGCCCGCTTGCGCCGCATATTCAAACGCTTTTAGCGCGTCGCTCAATTTATATTGGGCTGCGATTAATACGGTCGGGTCTACCGCTTTGTTTTCGAGCAAGCGCAACGCGGGCGCAAAGGGACCGCAACGCGAGCCGATGACTGTGATTTCATCCACGACGATGGACGAAAAATTTACGCTCATCTCCCCTTTGTAAGTGGATTTCAAAACCAGCGTCCCGCGCGGACGAATGGCTTTTCGCGCAAGGGCGAAACCGTCAGGCGAGCCGGTGGCTTCCACCACGACGTCCCATTTTCGCGGCTGAATTTCATCTGCGGTTATTATTTTTATCCCGCGCGCGCTTAATAAATTTTGCTGACGCGGATATCGCGCCATTACGCGCAAGTCGCAACCTGTCAACGCCAGCGTTTGCGCGATTAATTGTCCCAGCCTGCCTGCGCCAATCAACAACACACGGTCAGTCGGTTTGATTTGAATTTGCTGTTGAATCTCCAGCGCGGCGGCTAACGGCTCGGTAAAAACGGCGGCTTCATCGGAGACGGAATCGGGAACGCGCAGTAAATTTTCTAACGGCAAAGTTGTGTACTCGGCGAAAACGCCGTTGCGGTTAGCTATCCCAAGCACGGTGCGATTTTCGCAATGCGTTCGCCGTCCATTCAAGCAGGCTTCGCAGTCTCCACAGGCGGCGTTGATCTCCCCCACTACGCGCGCGCCAACCCACGAAGCGTCAGGCGCCTCAACAACCTCGCCCACAAATTCATGACCGATTATTCCCGCGTAGGGATAGTACCCTTTCACAAGCTCAAGGTCGGTGCTGCAAATTCCCGCTTTGCGAATTTTAATTAGCGCCTCGCTAGGCTTGTTTGGGCGCTCGACGGCGCGCAGCGAAATTTGATTATTTTCTAGCCACAATGCTTTCATATTTTTGATTTCCGCTTTACTGATTACTTCTCTGCCTCACCGCTTCGTAAACAATCAACGCCGTTGCGATTGAGACATTGAGAGAATTAACTTTTCCCATCATTGGGATTTTCGTTTTGACGTCCGCGTTTTGCATCCAGAAATCGGTCAAGCCTTCGTCTTCCGTTCCAACTGCGATTGCAAGCGGCTCGCGCAAATTGACTTGGGTGTAGATTTGTTCCGCCGACGGAGTCGCCGCCAAAACGCGCAGCTTATTTGACTTGAGGTATGCCAGCGCTGCCTCGTTGTTGGCTTCGACGACAGGGATTGTGAAGACCGCCCCGCGACTCGCCCGCACCACGTTTGGATTCCAAACGTCCACACGCGGGTCGCAAACGATGACGGCGTCTACATGCGCCGCGTCCGCCGTGCGCAGAATCGCGCCGAGATTGCCAGGCTTTTCAACCGACTCGGCGATAATCACAAGCGGCGGCGCGCTCAACTTTATGTCGTTCAGCGTTTTGCGCGGAATAGGAAAAATTCCCAGCCAGCCGTCGGGGTTGTCGCGGTAGGATATTTTCTCGAAGACCGCGCGAGTGACGGTGACGATTTGAGACGACGAAACGTTCAGCGAAGCGGAAACAAACTCGGGGGCGTTGAGCAACGTATCGGGAATGAGACCCGAAGCGAGAGCGAGAGTCAATTCGTCATAGCCTTCAACAAGCATCAAATTGTCCCGCTGGCGTTGACGTTTATCCTCGCGCAGTTTGACGATATATTTTATTTTTGGGTTTTGCAAACTGGCGACGTCCATTTACAGCAATCCTGAAAAATTAATGGCGACGTCAGACCATTGTTTGGCTTGAACTGAAAGCAACGTGCGCTGTTCTTGGTATTGACTGGTTTTGTCCCACGTTTTTAGCCAAAGCGTAATCAACCTTTGCATGGCGACCAACTCTACGGCGGTTTCTGGTTCGGCGTCTGCGGCAGTCCATTCGATTAAATAACGCGCTTCATCCAAAAGATTTTTTACAACCAGCGCGTCCGTCGAGTTGCGCGCCGAAGATGAAACGCGTCCCAGCGTGGCGGCAAGTCCGCCGAGGCGACGCGGCAACGGGTCGCGTAAAAAGCGCGCGCGCAGTTTTTCTTTATTCGGAATCATTGGACGCCTCCTAAAATATCGCGCGTGACCGCTTCGATTTGTTGACGTAATTCGTCGCTTTGAATAATGTAAATCATGGCGCGATTATACTTTGAAAATACTACGGCTTTACATGCTTATCAAAAAATTGGCTGGAGCGTTCCATGAACGCGAACCATTTTTCCGCGAAGAACGAATGCCCTTCGCCTTCGTGCGCGAAGAGACGCGCGTCTTTTCCCGCTTCGCTGAACGCAACGTAAGTTTTCTGCGCCCATTCGGGCGGAACGCCCGCTAAAGTTTTTCCATCCTCTGTGCCGTAAACGATTTGAACGGGAGCGTTGACGGCGTTCAAATAATAGAGGGGCGAAACCGCCCTGAGCATAACAGGATCAGACATAGCGTTAAAGTAAGCGGCGATTAAATCGGGCGGCAAATCCAATGGAAGAATATCCGAAGAGTTGCATCCATAAGCAAGTTCGCCCGCATAAACGTCGCCGAGACAGCCTGGTCCCCAACGCGCGATGACGTCCGCAAAATCCGCGCTGACGGATGAATACAAGACGGCGGCTTTGACGCGAGAATCAATCGCCAACACTTTGAGCGTCACTCCCCCACCCATGCTGTGTCCCCACATCCCGATTCGTTCAGCGTCCGCTTCTTTGATGGATGGAATTGCGTTCATCAAATTGATAACGTCAATGGCGAGACCCGAATAAAATAAACTCTCGCTTGTGTCAGAGCCTCCCCAACTGCGATAATCCGACGAGAGCGTGAGGTAGCCGCGCTTGTTGAGGAACTCGGCGGCGCGGTCAGAACCGTCGCCCGAAGCGTAAACTGTGCGCGAAAAAAATCCGTGATTCATCACGATGACGGGATACGGCGGCTTGCCGATTTTTGGAATTTGCATCACGCCCGTAATGGTCAAGCCGTCGCTGGGATATTGAATGGCGTAGCGCGTGAAGATTTCCGTTTCAAGCAAAGTTTCTTTAACGGCAATCTCGCCGCTTTGAAAATGATGTTTGCGCAAGCCCTCAATGGTGTAAGGATAAAGCGCTTGTTCGGTTGTGCGCGTGGCTGTGGGGATTGGCGTCAACGTGGGCGTGAATGTCGCAGAAACAACCGTCGCGCTCGGCGGCGAGTTTGTTGTCGGCGCGTTCGCGCAAGCGACGGCGATCAAAAGAATAAGAGGGAAGATGCGTTTCATCATAATAGACATTATCGGAAATTAAATTAGGACGCAGAAAAACGCGGATAAATCGTTTGAAAATCAGCGAAATCAGCGTTCATCTGCGTCCCAACAAAACCTTTGGCTTGTTACCGATAAAGTCTAATACTCGTGGACGTCTTCGCGGATTCCTTGCGCGAACGAATCTTCCGCTTGACTGAGCAAACGCGCCGCCGTTTCTTCGTCCACAACGGCTTCGGCGCAAGCGGAACAAATCAGCGCGGGGACGTTATGAATCGCAACGCGAAACTCGTCGCGTTCTAAAACAACGGAAGTCAAACCTTTTTGCATTTTAACCTGTACGCAAATTGGACAATTCATCGGCGACTCCGAAAATCTTTTTTCCATTTGGACGGGTCGGGCAGGTACGCCGTGATGATGGTCGTTGAATCTTCCTCCACATTTTCCAAAGCGACGAGATGAAACGGGCGCTTGCCTTGAAAGCCAATTAACAAACGACTCGGCGCGGGCATTTCAGAAGAATAATCTTCGACGACGTCGTTCGCTTGCAAGGCGCGGCTCGCTTTGTGGATGGAAATTTCGCGCTCAAACATGCGTTGGACGGCGTGGACGCGAAAGAGCAATTGAGGCATAAGGCGATTATACTTGCACGCGCAGTTATCTTGTTGCAAGAAACTATCTCATATTATTCGTCCAAATTAATTTTAATCCCGTATAATTACGCTACTTAACCCGCATGGAGATATTATGTCCTTCAATTCAAAACTTATAGACCTGCTCAAAACGAATCATAACCTTGTAGACGATGAAGGCGAATTACTGCTTGCCGCCGTGCAAGACCGCGCTTGGAAGATTGACCGCGACCTTGTAAAACTTTTGCTTTCAGATAAGGAAATTAAAGCAAAGTTTTTTGATGAAATCGAAAATCACTGGATTTTCAATTTCAATACCTTTCTCGAATACACTTCCCAAAAGAATTTTTTGGACAATTCATATACCCGTTTTCGCAATCGCATTGGTTTGACTATTGGCGAAAAATATTTGCGCGAGCGCGGCGAAGTGTCTTTGGTTTGGGCGTACAAAGATACAGTTTTGGAAGGCGGACAAACGAAGGAAGAAGAAAAGCGCAAAGAGATTTTTTTCAATGAGGTTTTAGCGCAAGATGAAATCAACCGCTTGCTTGACCCCAAAGTATTAACCAACTTCACGCGCTACACGGCGAAAGGCAAAGAGGCGGTTAAAGAATTTAAGCGCGACGAGAACGGCGCCCTGCGCGAAAATTTAATTTTCAAAGGCAATAACCTGCTTGCCTTGCATACGCTCAAAACCCAATTTCGCGGACAGGTGAAGTTGATTTATATTGACCCGCCGTATAACACGGGAAGCGATAGTTTTGGCTATAACGATAATTTCAATCATTCGACATGGCTGACGTTTATGAAAAATCGTTTAGAAGCCGCTAAAACGTTACTAGCAAATGACGGGGTAATTTTTGTGCAATGCGACGATAACGAACAGGCTTATTTGAAAGTCTTGATGGATGAAATATTTGGCATTGAAAACAAAAAAGCGATTCTTTATATTGAAACTGTTTACGCAGAAAAAACACTAAAACAAGATAGGATATTTCACGACCAAGTCGAACAAATACTCTTGTATTCAAAGTCAATCAAAGGAACTATAAAACAGGAATATGAAGATTATAGTTATGATAAGTTTTGCTGGTATATCAGCGAAAAGAAAAAGCCCAAGAATGTAGTCGAGTTGGGAGGAAAAAAGATTGAGATTTTTGACGAAGGAAGTTATGAAATAGTCAAAAGAGACCCGTCACTTAATGGGTTGAAAGAGATTTGGGCAACTGGAACAATTTTAGACATCAATTCTTCGGGAAGATTTTTTAGAGACCACATAATGGACAGAATCAAAACCGATGGAATTGGAACTTTATATAAAGTGTATGGTATTGGAAACGACAACAACGAATATCGGTACTTCACTGGTCCCAAACGAGAAGGAGCAACAAAAGGAAAGTATTATCAAGGAATTCCAAAAGATAGAGCAGAAATGAATTTAGGCGAAACGAAAAAAGTATCAATCGAAAATTTATGGTTGATGGCGGCTGATTTTGGAAATTGCAGACATGAAGGCGGAGTCGAATTGAAAGCTGGCAAGAAGCCAGAAAAATTATTGCAAAGAATTTTTCAAATGGCAACTGAAAAAGGCGACATTGTGCTTGACTTCCATCTTGGGAGTGGAACTTCTATCGCTACCGCACACAAAATGGGACTTCAATATATTGGAATTGAACAACTTAGCTATGGCAAAAATAATAGCACTGTTCGATTACAAAATGTTATCAATGGAGACCAAACAGGCATTTCCGAATCTGTCGACTGGCAAGGCGGCGGCGACTTCATCTATTGCGAATTGATGAAATATAACGAAACCTTCATCGAACGCATTCAAGAGGCAAAGACAAGTAAAGCGCTTTTGAAGATTTGGCAAGAAATGGCAAAAGAATCTTTTCTCAATTGGTATGTCAACCCCGAAATGCCCGAAGACGCTGTCAAAGATTTTGAGGCGCTTGGCAAAGCGGAAAACGGGCTTGAAAAGCAAAAACTCCTCTTGGTTGAATTGCTGGATAAAAACCAACTGTATGTTAACCTCTCCGAAATAGATGACGCGACGTTCAAAGTCGGCAAAGAAGATAAGGCGTTGAATAAAGCGTTTTACGGAGAAGCGTAAATGCCCGAACAATTCCTTTATCAGTCGTTAGACGCTTTTTCACAATTCGGCGGTTTACAAAAAGCAATCCCCGATTCAGTGAAATTGCATCTCAATCCGAAATATGAATTGCGCGGCTATCAAGTTGAAGCCTTTGCGCGTTTTTTTCATTGCTACAAAAACAACTTTCCCAATAAATCTTTTCCTTTGCATTTTCTGTTCAACATGGCAACGGGAAGCGGTAAAACGCTCGTCATGGCGGGTTTGATTCTGTATCTGTACGAGCAGGGTTATCGAAACTTCCTTTTCTTTGTCAATTCGACCAACATCATCGAAAAGACCAAAGACAATTTTCTAAATCCCACCTCTATCAAATTTCTTTTCAATCAAGAAATCACGATTGGGAATCGTCGCGTCCGCGTTTCCCCCGTTGATAATTTTGAAGCCGCAAATCCAAATGAGATTAATATTTGCTTTACGACCATTCAAAAACTTCATTCCGACTTGACGACTGAAAAAGAAAACTCCATCACTTACGAAGATTTTCGCAAACATAAAGTCGTCCTCATCGCCGACGAAGCGCATCATATCAACGTCCAAACCAAATCCGAAATTGAAATGTTCGAGAGTTGGGAAAATACGGTGCAAAACATCTGCGGACAAAATGAAGAAAATATCCTGCTTGAGTTTACCGCCACCCACGACTTCGTCCATCCCGCAATGGCGAACAAATATCTCAACAAAGTTATCTTTCGTTACGACTTGCCTGAATTTCGCAATGACCGCTTTTCAAAAGACGTCACGCTGGTTTATTCCGACTTCGATTTGAACGAGCGCGTCCTTCAAGCGTTGATTCTCAGCCAGTACAAACAAGAAGTCGCGGCGAAATATCGAATCAATCTAAAACCCGTGCTTTTATTCAAGGCGCAGAAAACCATCGCCCAATCGCAGGAAAACAAAGCCAACTTTCACAAAATTATCGAAGAGTTGAGCGCAAAGCAAATTGCCAAAATCCGCAAATCGGATATTGCCATTGTCCAACGCGCTTTTCAATTTTTTGAAGAAAACAAAGTCGGCGACGACCAACTTGCCGAAAGATTGAAACGGGAATTTCATGAAGATTTTTGTTTATCCGTAAACGATGAAACGGAAAAGCAAAATTATCAAATTCTTGTCAATACGTTGGAAGATAAAAATAATCGAATTCGGGCTATCTTTGCCGTTCAAAAACTCAATGAAGGCTGGGACGTGCTGAATCTGTTCGATATTGTCCGCTGTTATGAAGCGCGAGATTCGGGAAAGGGAAATCTTGGAAAAACTACAACTTCCGAAGCGCAGTTAATTGGGCGCGGAGCGCGTTATTTCCCCTTTGCGCTTCCTGAAAACTCCGACCGCTTCCGCCGAAAATTTGACCGCGACCTTGCCCACGAATTGCGTGTGATTGAAGAACTGCATTATCACAGCGTCAATGATTCCCGTTATATTGCTGAAATTCGCCAAGCATTGATTGAACAGGGGATTATGGATGAAAATGAAGTTACAAGGGAACTCAAACTCAAAGAGTCGTTCAAGAAAACGCAGTTTTATAAATTCGGCTTGATTTACGCCAACAAGGCGATTGAAAAGGATTTTACGCGCGTTAAATCTTTTGCGGATTTAGGCGTGAAGAAAAGAAACTACGTTCATGTCATCGCCACTGGTCACGGCGGCGCGAGCGCCGTTTTAGCGGACGCCAGACAAGGCAGGGCGGTCTCGGAAGAAACGAGAAAAGATTTACCCGTTAAAAAAATTGAAACCAACATTGTTCAATCTGCAATCGCCAGAAATCCTTTTTATACTTTCGATTCGCTCAAACATTATTTCCCCAACCTTGAATCCATGCGCGAGTTTGCAACGTCTGAAAAATATCTCGGCGGATTAGAAATAACTTTTCAAGGCAACGTTTATCAACTCGAAGCAAATAAAGTTGAAAAACTAAACGCCATGTTGGATTTACTTGGCGAAATTGAAGGCGAAGTCCGCCAGCAAAATACAAGATACGAAGGGTCAAGAGATTTTCAACACTCCCGCGTTCACGAAGTTTTCACCGATAAACTTCTGAAATTTTCAAAAGACAACGAGCGCGGCAAAGATGACGCGCAGTTTGATTACTTTGTTTCTACAAAAGATTGGTTTGCTTTCAACACGATTTACGCGACAAGCGAAGAAAAAGCCTTTGTTCGTATGCTCGACAGGCATATCGAGAAATTGAAAGAACAATACGAAAATATTTATCTTATCCGCAACGAAGGACATTTTGCCATTTACAATTTTTCAGACGGCAGAACCTTCCAGCCTGATTTTGTGCTTTTCCTGCGCGAGAAAAGCGGCAAGTCGCTTACCTATCAACTGTTCATCGAACCCAAAGGCAGTCATCTCTCAGACAAAGACCGTTGGAAGGAAGTTTTCTTGAAGGAAATCAAACAAGAATTTGGAAATAAAGTTTTGAAGTTTGAGGATAAGAAGTATCGTTTGATTGGCGTGCCATTTTATAATCTCAACGATGAAAACGATTTCAGAGAAAATTTAGAGTCGGCATTGGCGGTTTAATCGGCGAGTTCTTAAAAACAACTTCACCGTAAACGCAAACAAAGGTTCGTCGCGAGCCTATCGAAAGGCGTCTTCGTACGAGGACGCCTTTCTTATCTTACGAATCATAAAGGATTAATTCAGAATATGTCGTCAACTCGGCGCTTGGCGGAATCTCCTCGCGCCTATTTTATTCTTGCCGTCATGGTCGCGCTGACCTTGCTGGTCGGCGCGTTTGCATTGCGCGCTCATCCGTCCGCGTTTTCAATGGGCGAGACGACGTCATGGCAGGGCGTCGCGCTAAATTTGAAGCGCGGCTTCGGCTACAGTTTGTGCAACCAATATTATTTTCCGTTTTGCGACGAGTCCCATTCGACAACCGCCATGCGCGAACCCGCGCCCGTTCTGCTTTTTGCGGGCGTGGCGTATCTCTTCAACGAATCCCTGCTCGCCGCAAGCGCGACTGAATTGGCGCTCCTCGTTGGCGTCATGGTCGCGCTCTTTTTCCTCACGCGCGAGTGGGCGGATGCGCAAACGGGTTTGTTGGCGGCGTTCGCTTGGGCGCTTTATCCGCGCGCGCTGAGTCTTGTTCCCCAAGTTTCAGGCGATTTGCTGGCGGGGCTGGGCGTGACCGTCGGCGTCTTTTTCGTTCTCCGCGCCCGCCGCACAGAACGCATTCGCGATTGGCTACTAGCTGGCGTCGGGTTGAGCGTCGCGCTTATGTCGCGCTCCGCGATGTTAATGGTCGCGCTGACAGTCATCGCGGGATTGATAATCGAGCGTTGGAGTTTACGCCATAATCTTTGGAATTGGATTCGCCCCGCCCTATTGATTGGAATCTTCGTCGCTTCTTTTCTGACCCTGTGGCTGGCGCGAACAACCCTCACGTTTGGTCGTCCGCTGATAGGTTCTAGCTTGGTCGGCTACAATATTTACCGACACAACTATATTTTGGAAACAAACGACTACCTCCATTATGTCGGCAACGACGAGGGCTATCGCGCCGTTCAAGCATTAATCGCCCGTCGCGCCGATTTGCGCGGAAACGAAAACGAAGCCGAGATGGACGCGGTTTATCGGCAGGAGGGAATCAAGATCATCGCCGCTCATCCTATCCGTTATGTTTTGCTATCGGGCTATCGCTTCTTCCCGCTCTGGTTCGACTGGCGCGTCAGCGAAGGGTTTGGTTATCCAATGGGATTTACAGAATACGGCATGGTTGTCGTCCAAGCCATCCTGCTCATTTTGGCGTTCATCGGCTTGCAAAAAAACGCGCGTCGCCTCTGGGTTTTATGGGCAAGCCTGACGATGGTTTCTCTGGCATACATGGCGGTAGATAGCCGCATGTTGTACACCAGTCCCATCATGCCGCTGGTCATAAGTCTTAGCGCGGCGGGGGCGCTCCGCATACAAAACAAACGCCGAGTCCTTTGAGAACTCGGCGTTTGTAAAATTTTGCTCTGGCGTTAGAGAACGCCAATTACGCGCGAGCGTTCCTACTTCTTTTTAAATTTCTTCTTATCTGGTCTAACTGTATTCGTCGTTGCCGAAGGCAACGCGGGGCTGCTGACCGCGCTTGACGTTGTGATCGAAGGCGCGGGAGCTTTTGAGCGCATGACCGCCCAAACTAACACGCCGAGCAAGACGACGCCAATCGCCCAGACAACATACAGCGTAGTTCCCGTCGCGTTTTGGTATTGCACCACAATCGGGGCGATGATGACCGCGACGAGGTTCGCCACTTTAATCATCGGGTTAAGCGCGGGACCAGCGGTATCCTTAAAGGGGTCGCCAACGGTATCTCCAACCACGCTGGCTTTGTGCCGCTCAGAGCCTTTGCCCATATTATTCGCTGGGTTCTTCGGCTCGTCTTCGATTAATTTCTTGGCGTTATCCCATGCGCCGCCGGCGTTGTTGAGGAAGACCGCCAGCAATTGACCTGAGACGATGATGCCCGCCAGAAAACCGCCGAGCGCTTCCACTTGCAAAAACAAGCCGACCACAATTGGGGTGACGACGCCGAGCAACGCCAACGAGACCAATTCTTTTTGCGCGGCGACGGTGGAAATATCCACCGCTTGTTTGTAATCGGGTTTGACCTTCCCCTCTAGTACGCCCAATTTGAATTGACGGCGGACTTCCATCACAATCAGAGCCGCCGCGCGCGTGACCGCTTGAATCGCAAACGAAGAAAACAGCCACGGCAACGCGCCGCCAATCAACATGCCGACGAACACTTGCGGAACGTCCACGCGAATGCCGAGCGTCTGAATTTGTTCCGCAACGGGAATTCCTAGACTGGTTTGCGCGCGCGAGACGTCCACGAGAAAAGAGCCAAACAACGAAACCGCCGCAATGACCGCCGAGCCAATCGCCACGCCTTTGGTAATCGCTTTCGTCGTGTTGCCCACCGCGTCGAGGTCCGCCATGATTTGTTGCGCTTTCTTAGTCGTTGGATCTGTTTTTCCCGACCATGACATTTCGCCGATGCCGTTGGCGTTATCCGCAATAGGACCAAATGAGTCCATCGCCACGTTGTTGCCGGTGAGGGTCAACATGCCGATGCCGGTCATTGCCACGCCGTACAAAATGAACGTCGCTTTGGCGACTCCCTCCACGCCGGGGATAGAGCCAAAGATAAAAATGGACGCGATGATAGTCAACGCGATCACCAACACCGACCAAACGGAAGATTCAAAGCCGACGGTGACGCCGCTCAAAATCAAAGTTGCGGGTCCAGTGTCCGCCGCTTTTTTTATGTCGTTCACCGGCGCGGATTCTGTGCCGGTGAAATACTCGGTCAAGCGGTCAATCACAATGGCAAGCAAAACGCCGACTCCAACCGCCATGGGCATTCGCCACCAACCGCCCCATTTAACCATCTCAGGGTCGTTCAGGTAGATGAAGCCAGCGATGAAGAACAACACGGCGGAAATGCCAGCCGAAGTCAGAAAGCCGCCGAAGATGGCTTTCATCGCGTCCGCGCTTTTGCCGGTTTCGCCGCCTTTGACAAAGTATGTGCCGATGATGGAAGACAGGACGCCGATGCCGCGCACAATCAACGGGAAGATAATCCACTCTAACCGACCGGTAATATGCCAAAGAGCAAGACCGAGAATCAACCCTGAAACCATCGTCACTTCGTAGGATTGAAAAATATCAGCCGCCATGCCCGCGCAGTCGCCGACGTTGTCGCCGACGAGGTCGGCGATGACGGCGGGATTGCGCGGATCGTCTTCGGGGATTCCCGCTTCCACTTTACCGACCAAATCCGCGCCGATGTCCGCCGCTTTGGTAAAGATGCCGCCGCCCACGCGCATAAACAACGCCAGCAAGGTGCTGCCAAAACCGAAGCCGAGCAAGGCGTCCGGCGCGGCAATGCCCAGCGCGATGAAAATCACCGTGCCGCCGAGTAAACCCAGACCATCGGTCAACATCCCCGTAATCGTGCCGGCGCGATACGCAATCCGAAGCGCGTCGCCAAACGATTTACGCGAAGCCGAAGCCACGCGCACGTTAGCTTCCACCGCCATGCGCATCCCGACCTGTCCGACAATCAGAGAAAAGAACGCGCCGACCACAAAAGCGACGGCGCGCGCGGCGCCGACAATTAATTTAAGCTGACCGTCGTCCATGCCCTGAAAACGCTCGCGCGCTTCAGGCGACGGCGGAACAACATACGCGGAAAGGAAAAGAGCGATTGTCAAGACGCCAATCAGCGGCAAAATAGATTTGAGCTGTTTTTGCAAATAAGCGTTTGCTCCGTCTTTAATCGCTCCCCAAACTTCCTGCATTTTTTCTGTGCCTTTGTCTTCGCGCAGAATTTGAGAGCGAAGCAACACCGCATACGCCAATCCAAGCCACGCAACGCCAAACACAGCCCAGATTGTCGCAGTCTCTATTGTAGTTAGTCCCATTACATACATGCGAGCGCCATCCTCATAGATTAAAATATAGGCTTTCGCCTATTAAAGCGAATGGATTTTACAGGGGCGTATAGAATGTGTCAAGAAATACGGGCGGCAATACTTTTCCGCTCGCGCGCGTTGCGGCAAAACTGCGTCGGCTAAGTCAATCGGATTGGCGCTATATACTGGACGCGGGTACAAACTGCGCTTTTGCTCAACGGAATTCGGCGGGGGATAAATCTCCGCCTCAGTGCATGAAAGTCCGCTAAAGCGGACTGGTTGCGCCAGCGCGAAGCGCTTCCATGCGTTGAGCAAAACAGGCGACAAAAAACCGCAATTTATGACCGCGCTGAGTATAATTAGAAAGTTGCGAAAACTGATCGCAATTCGCGCTTTGGCAACGCGCTGATAATCAATTTTTTTAATCTTGGAGTCGCCGTGCAAAAAAAACTAACCTTTATTACCGTTCTGCTGGCTGTTGGCTTGTTCGTTCTTTTCGGCGTCGCGCTGGGCGGATACGCCGCCAACGCTTTGAGCAGGGAAACACCCGTCGCCGTTTGCTCAACGACAATGGCAAACGTCATCGCCAGCGCCAAGGGCAACGTCTATAAAGGAATTGACCCAAACTTTGTTGACCCAACGTCGTATCCCCTCGCGACCTATTCGGTCAGCGGAAACGAAATTGCCAACCCAACCTTCCCAGCCCTTGACGCAACCGACCCAAGCGTCGTCAAAGACGAGCAGAAAAATTCCACTCTGCAAACAGAAGCGTGGCGAATATTTACAAAATTGATTCCAATTCAACGGCGTGGAATGGTCGCGCAATACGACGTCTTTACGGACGGGTTTGAAAACACCCTCGCGGCGGTTGACCAAACCAAAGCCGACCCGATGCGCTGGATTCTGCAAATTGACGTCGCCGACGTCGAAAATAAAAACTCGTTCATGTTTACCCTCGTCCACGAATACTCGCACCTCCTCACGCTCAACGCCGCGCAAGTGACTCCCGATCAGGAAATCGTGAACGCTCCCGATGATTTAGCGTTGCAAGCGCGCAAAGCCGCCGCCTGTCCTAATTATTTTACGGGAACCGGTTGCAGTCATGCGGATTCGTACATTCATGTTTTCTACAATCGTTTTTGGGCGGGCGCCATAAACGACGAATGGAAAAAAGTGGACGCGCTCCAAATCAACAAGGATAACCTCGCGCCGTATTACGACGGTCTTTACAATCTCTACCAAAAACATCAAGATCAATTTGTAGACGATTACGCCGTCACATATCTCACCGAAGATATTTCAGAATCTTTTACCTATTTCATATTTAGCCCCAAACCGACGGGCAACTCCATCAAAGAACAAAAAATTTCCTTCTTTTATGAATACCCCGAGCTGATTCAACTGCGCGAAAACATCTTGAACGGCGCGTGTTCTGCGGGGCAATAAACGATAATCTGATTTTTGAAAAAGGAGCAAAAACATGACGCTTGACACTGTCGAAAGATTACTCAAACGAGCTGACCTCTTATCCGCGAACGAACAACTTTTGCTGGCGACTCGCCTAATTGAACGAGTGCGGCAGGTCAACAAACCAATGACGGGAAAAGAATTGCTCAATTCGGGCATAGTTGGAATGTGGGCAAAGAGAAACGACATTGGAGATAGCCTCGCGTATGCCCGTAATCTCCGCGCGCAGGCGCAAATTCGGAGAAGCGCGCCATGATATTGCTTGCCACGTTCAACATCAAGCATTATCGAGCGTTGCGGGGACTTAAAACCTTGCAACCTTACAAAAAGTAAACGACATTCGCAAACCTTTGAACTCTCGCAGATATTCGGAGGTTCTGCAAAACAGGATACGCTATGCCGCAACGCGCAAAAATTCTATTGGTTGTCGTTACGCTGCTCGCCTCGTCGCTTGCTTGCGTTACCGTTATGAGCGAATCGCCAATCAAAGCGGCGATTACAGAGCAAGCGATAGTCAACCCGACAATAACCGAAGAGCCGCCAACCAAGACGCCAACCGAAGCCCCGCTGACCACATGCCCCGACTTGACCAATAAAATTATAGACATTTCCACAGCGGGCGGCGGCGGCGTGGAAAACAACGCCAAACAGGAAACGCTTCTTGTCACCTACACGGTTTCAGGCGACAAAATCTCCGACCCGCAGTACGAAAAAGTGAAGGCAAATTTGAAAGCCGCGCAAAACGATACGACAAAGCAACGCCAGACATGGAATTATTTCAGCGCGCTCATTCCAGCGGAGCGCCGCAAATTAATCAGCGAATACTCCGCTATGACCGATGGGCGCGACGGCGCGTTAGCGGCAGTCGTCCAAACGCAATCAGACCCCAACCTCTGGGCGTTGGAAGTGGACGTCGCCGACAGCGCTGATTATTACAGCCTCACCTTTACCCTCGTCCATGAATTCGGTCATTTGCTCACGCTGGGCCCCGACCAAGTTCCGCCCAACCTTGCCGTCTTCAACAATCCCGAAGACAACGCCGTCTACCTTGACGCGGTATCCGCTTGCCCGCAATATTTCCCCGGCGAAGGTTGCGCTAAACCCGCTTCATACATCAACGCGTTTTACAATCAATACTGGGCGGATATTCACGACGAATGGAACGCCATCAATCTTATCGAAGACGAGACTACTCGCTATGACCGCCTTGATAAGTTTTACTCTAAATATCAAGACCGCTTTGTCACCGATTACTCCGCGACCAACCCTGAAGAAGACATGGCGGAAACGTGGTCGTTTTTTGCGCTTGGTCCCAAACCCGCAGGCGATACAATTGCCGAAGAAAAAATTTTGTTCTTCTACAAATATCCCGAGTTGGTTCAACTACGCGCGCAAATATTAAATAATTTATGCGCGTCCTTCCCGAAATAAAATTATGCTTCCCCTGCCCATCTCCGAATCTTATTGGGTCGCGCCCAACCGTTTTCTCGCGGGCGAATACCCCAGCGGATACAACCTCGCAACCATGCGCCAACGCATTGACGCGTTTCTCAAATCTGGCGTCAACGCCTTTTTTGACCTCACGCAACCGCGCGAACTTGCGCCTTACGAAGCCATCTTAAAAGAGCAGGCGCGCATTTACGAAGTCAACGCGACATATCAGCGCTTTGCAATCCGCGACCATGACGTCCCCTCGCGCGAAACAATGACGACCATCCTCGACGCGCTGGACGCCGCGCTCAACGAGGGGCGCAATATTTACGTTCATTGTTTCGGCGGCGTGGGACGCACTGGCTCCATTGTCGCTTGCCATCTCATTCGGCGCGGCAAAACGCCCGCGCAAGCCCTTGCCCAAGTTGAAGCCTGGTTCAAGACCATGCCCAAGCATATCTATTTTCGCTCCTCGCCCGAAACCGACGTCCAAATTCAGTTTGTGCGCAACTGGCGCGAAATATGAACTGGCAAGCGCGTTACGTTCAACAAGCCGCGTGGACGCGCGACCTGCGCGAATATTTATTTGAACAGGCGGGACTCGCGCGCGCAAATTCTATACTTGAAGTGGGATGCGGCATGGGCGCGATTTTGAGCGAACTCTCCGCGTCGTCTGCCGCGCTTCACGGTCTTGACCTTGATGACGCCGCGCTTCGCGAATGTAAAATCCACGCCCCGAACGTTTCCCTTGTCCGCGCCGATGGACTTCGCCTCCCCTATCCCGATAAATCATTCGACATTGCATATTGTCATTATTTCTTACTTTGGGTCAGCGACCAGTTGCAAGCTACGCGCGAGATGGCGCGCGTCAGCCGCGCCGTGATTGCGTTTGCGGAACCCGATTACAGTCAGCGCGTGGACGAACCAATCGAGCTCAAAGCGCTGGGCGCCATGCAAACCGCATCGCTTCGCAAGCAGGGAGCGAATCCATCTTTCGGCGGAACGCTGGCGGATGTTTTTCATCAGGCGGGGATAAACATCGAGGAAACAGGACCAATTCAAAGTCAGGCTGAGACGCGCTCAATCAGCGACTGGGAAAACGAATGGAACGTCATCCAAACCGATTTGGAAAAAATCGCGTCGGGAGAGGAAATCCAAAAAATGAAAAAGCTGGACGCGGCGGCGCGCAGACATGGGGAGCGCGTTTTGCATGTTCCAACTTTTTTTGCATGGGGCAAGACTTAAAGGTTTTGAAAACTATCGCAACCTAAAATGGAAGTATAATTTTACTAATTTATGGAGGCACGCATTGGAAACTTTACAACAAGAAGAAGCGCAAGAACAAACGCCTGCGCAAGACGGCATGAGCTGGAAACGTTTTATCTTTGATATTCTCGAAACGCTGGCGCTGGCTGTTATTTTATTTTTAGGAATCAACGCAATTTCAGAGCGCGTCCGCGTGGACGGCTTTAGCATGAGACCCACGTTGGCGGACGGCGAGTTTGTTTTAGTGAGCAAATTAAATTATCGCTTTGGCGCGGTGGAGCGCGGCGATATTATCGTGTTTCAATATCCGCTAAACCCGGAGCAGAAATTAATTAAGCGCGTCATCGGCTTGCCCGGCGATCATGTGCGCGTACAGGAAGGCAAGACGTCTGTGAACGGGCAGGTATTGGACGAGCCATACATTGCGGCGACGCCTTTATATTCCGGCGCGTGGGATGTGGCGAATGGGCGTCTCTTTGTGCTTGGCGATAACCGCAACGATTCTTCGGATTCGCATTCATGGGGGTTTTTGCCTCTTGAGAACGTGGTCGGCAAAGCGATTGTGATTTACTGGCCCCCGCCCTTGTGGGACGTGATCAGACATAAACAATTGCTAATCGCGCAATAGAGAATCAAGATGAGCGAAACCGAAAGCGTTCTGCCAGAATCTTTTCCATGCCACGAATGTCATGCGGGCGTTTTGCAACCGCGCTATGTCGCTTATTTTACATGGCTTGGCAATGAGTTGGTTATTGTGCCGAATTTTCCCGCCTGGGTCTGCGACGTGTGCGGTAAACGCGAATACGACGAAAAAGCGATCTCGTGGCTGAACATGCTTTTGGATCCAAACGCTGGCAAGCCAACTACTCGTCGCCGTCACACGCCGCCATTCCCTCGCCCGCCTAGCGGCGCGCCGCGCCCTATTCTTGATTCGTAGCGATGCGTTGACAACGCGCTTAAATTAACTCACCTTACGCGCCCTCACCCTAGCCGCTTCGCGTCCCGCAGGGAGAGGGGACTCCCTTCCCCTTCGGGGGAAGGGCTGGGGATGAGGGAGAATTCTGCGTAACATCAGTAAATTAAATAGGACTTTCGCTCAGTCAGCGTTAGAGAACGCTGACTGAGCTAGAAATATTTTTTTGAGCGTAATCGGCGCTCTCTTGCGCCGATTTTTTAGAAACAAGCGAAAGTCCTATTAAAAAGAGAATGATTATGCTCATCCTTTGGAACACGCAAGCCAAGAACCGCAATCGCATCGTTGCCATTCGAGACAATGCGCCTACGGCTGTGGAAGCCTTAGCGCTAATGTTTACCGACGCAAACATTTTCGACAACGGCTCAATTCGCGCGCGCCTTCTTACGATTCTCGCGGCGACTGAACATCGCTTTGTGCCGGGTTTGCATACGGGCTTGAAAATCGGATTGACTGGATTCAGTAAAGAGTTTGAGGACCCATGGCCGTCCAGCGCGGATCAAGCGGGACACTTCTTAACGGCTGTGCGATTAGCCTATGATTTTACGTTTCTGAATAACCCCATTTTCCAGTTATTGCTTGGCGGTTGGGGCGACGACGACATTCCCCTGCGGCTTATCATAGGCCACGAGAAAGAGCCAGACCCGCCGGACGTAAATAAACTCAGCGTCAAAGCGTTGTTCGATGCGATACGACAATTTCGAGCGCAATACCAATCCGTAAGCCGTCAAGACGTCGCCAATTTTAGAAACGGCAATTTAGACGCGATTCAAGTTGGCGTCGGCGTCGGCAATAGCAGGGAAGATTTACGCTTGAGTTATAAAGGCTGGCTCTTCGGTCAATGGATCGCCGCAGGAAAGTTCAAAGACGCGGCAGAAATTGCGCAATGGATTAGAATGGAATTGGGCGGAGCAAAATCCAAACAATCCTAACGAGCCGAACGCGTTATATTTACAGGACTTTCGCTCAGTCAGCGTTAGAGAACGCTGACTACGCTAGAAATATTTTTTTTGAGCGTAATCGGCGCTCTCTTGCGCCGATTTTTTAGAAACAAGCGAAAGTCCTGATTTAAAAAACAACGGCTATTTTAAAACCGGTAATTATTGTTTCGCTCATATTTCAAAAAGGACAAAGCCATGACCCTGACCCCTTCTTCATCCAGCACTTTTCGTTTTCTATCCGCCGATATTTTTACCGCCAGCTATCGCATAGTTGGCAAGATCACAGTGACCAGCAACGGCGCGATGGGTTTGTTTAACGACTCGACCAAATCGGCGATGGAAATTAATGACGCGCGTTTGGCGCGCCTACACATGCCCACCAAGCTGGTGGACCATTTTGAAATTGTGCGGATGATGAAAAAACACATCTACGCGGTTTGCATGTCGCGCCGCGAGGACCTCGGACCTCACGCCATTGTGCGCGGCGGGTTCGCAAACACCGTTGAATATCCCGTGCGTGTGACTACGCAAACGCTTGAAATTGAAGGCACGATGGAATTGCCCGGCCGCTTTGACTTTACCTCGCTGATTACAGACGGCACGCGCGAATTTATCCCCGTCTTCAACGCGACGATTACGGCGATTCTCATTCCAAGTTTGCGCGTGGAAAGCGCGGGGATTTTAGTCAACCGCAAACAGATTGACATGATGGCGTTGCTCAATCAGCGCGTGAAGCCGGAGAATTAGACCGGCTTCACGCATCCATCCACAGCGTTCGATCTGCGTAAGACGGTCGCGGTTTAGGCTCGCTCTTCGCTTCGGGGTAACCGACGTAAATAAAAGCCGCAATATGTTGACTCGCGCTAAATCCTAAAAACTCTTTCACTTTTTCATCGCGCGCCCAAACGCCGGTGCGCCAAATTGCGCCGAGACCTAAAGCGTGAGCCGCCAATAAAATATTTTGACAAGCGGCGGCAACGGCGGCATAGTTTTCAAGCTCAACAATTCTTTCTTCAAGCGGCTGATCTACGCCGACGGCGATAATCGCCGGCGCGCGCAACGGCAACGCGCGGGTTTTATCCAATCCATCTTGCGCCAAATCGGGATAACTTTGTTTTTGCGAAGCCGCCATTGCGTCGCCAAGTTTGTTCCGCGCGTTCCCGGTCAACACCACAAAGCGCCACGGGGTTGTCTTATGATGATTCGGCGCTTGAGCGCCCGCGTCCAATAATTTTTCAATCAACTCGCGCGGCAACGCGTCCGCTTTCACTTTACCGACAGAATGTCTTTTGTAAATCGCTTCAAATACGTCCATTGTGCCTCCAAATTCCATGAAGATATTTTACTCCGCCGCGCACCGCAAACACAACCCGCCTTTTGAAGTTATTGACGGCGGCAAGCGCGCGCCTTATTTCGAAAATCCAGACCGCATGGACAAAATTGTATCCGCGCTTCAAAAGACAAACTGGGCGGAAATTATTGAACCAATGGATTTTGGACTCGACCCGATTCTTGCAGTTCACGACAAAGATTACATCGCCTTCCTTGCTTCATGTTGGACGAGGTATCTGGACGCAAACCCAGAAGTCGCGGCGTCGCCCGAAACGCATGTCCTCCTCCCCGCGTCCTTTGCCTCTCGCAGAAATTCGCGCATCCCCAGCTCGTTGCTCGGACAAGCGGGCTATTACCTAATGGACTTATCCGCGTGCGTCACAGCGGGAACCTATCAAGCGGCGCTGTCCGCCGCGAATTGCGCGTTGAGCGCAGCGCAATTCGTCGCGGAAAATTCAAACTCCGCTTTTGCGCTGTGTCGCCCGCCAGGGCATCATGCGGGGAAAGATTACGCGGGCGGATATTGCTTCATCAACAACGCGTCTGTCGCCGCGAACTGGCTTTCATCCAAAGGAAAAGTCGCTCTGCTCGATGTTGATTACCACGCAGGCAACGGTACGCAGGATATTTTTTACGAACGCGACGACGTGCTGACTGTTTCTATTCATAGCGACCCAGATTATGAATATCCGCACTATATTGGTTACACGAAAGACGCAGGCGCAAACAAAGGTCTCGGCTACCATCGCAACTTCCCCCTCCCCGTAGGGGCAACTGAGACGCGGTATTTATCCACGCTGGACGAAGCCCTGAGCATGATAAAAAACTTCGCCCCCAAACATCTCGTCGTCTCGGCGGGCATGGATACCTTTGAAAAAGACCCGCTTGGTAAATTCAAAATCACGCGCTCTGGATTCGCGGAAATCGGCAAACACATCGCCGCGCTTAAACTTCCCACCGCGATTGCGCTGGAAGGCGGCTACGCCAACGAAGCGCTCGGCGAAAATGTAGTTGCGTTATTGGGGCAATTGAAAAGGGAAGAATAAGCGTTTCGCGGCTCGAGGAACAGAAGCGCGGACTTATTTCGCCAGCTGGAGGCGGACAAAAAACGTGCTGCCAAAGAAGTTTACTTCATCGTGACCGGCGCTTTCCACCCAAATACTTCCATGCAGAGCTTTGACAATGCCTTGCGCGATGGCTAATCCCAAACCGGCGCCGCCGCCCTTGTAATTCGTACGGCTGGAAGAATGCAGCTCAACCGTTCCCAGTTGATACAACTTTTCAAAGATGATTTTGTGGTGTTCGGAGTCGATGCCGATGCCGTTATCTTTGACGCGAATCTCCGCGCATTTGCCAAGTCGCGCGTCGTTTACCGCTTCCACAGTCACGGAAATTGAACCGCCGTCAGGCGTAAACTTGATCGCGTTGACGATGATGTGATCCATAGCCTTCTTGAGCAATTCAGGGTCGGCTAACACCGGGGAAATATTTTTGACGCCTTCGTCCAACGTAAAGGTTAGGCGGCGCGCTTCAAGGTCTTTAATATAATCCTTATACACCAATCGCAAAATTAAATTCAGACTTACAGGTTCAATACGCGGACTGATCGCCTGACTGTCCAAACGAGCGACGTCCAACATGCTACCGACGATTTGATGCAAACGATTCGTTCCTTGAAAGACGCCATCCAGCGCCTGCAACAAAGCGGCGTTGCTTTGAATCGCTTTGTCGGCTTGCAACATACCCAGATAACCTTTGATCACGGTCAGCGGCGTGCGCAGCTCGTGCGCGGCGACTTGAATGAACGCGGATTTATTTTTATCATGTTGCGCCAACGTATTGTAGGCGTTGTTCAATTCTTCCACGCGCTGGGAAACCATGCGCTCCATCATTTGATTAATTCCCGTCACTTCGTCGTACAAACGCGCGTTCTCCAAAGCGACGGTCGCTTGCATCGCAAAGGTCGTCGCCATCAAGGCGTCGTCTTCATTGAACGAATCTTTTGAGCGACTCAACGCGAGCAAGCCGATTACTTTATCTTTGGAATACAACGGCGCGCCCATCCACGAACGATCTTGCGGCAACCACGCCGGTTGCTTCCAGCCTTTTACGGCGTTGACGTCAACAAGAAGCGTTTCTCCTTTTTGTACGACGGTTTCATAAAAGTCCAAAGCGCCAATCTGCAAAGAGAATTCGGAAATATTCGCGTCAGGCGGCAACCCGCGATGCGAACGAATCTGCGGCGTTCTATTCACGTCGTTCATAAATAAAATTCCGCGATCATAAGCGAGAACTTGTTGTAATTGTTCAAGAATCTGCTGGGGCAACTTTTCAACCGTCGTCAACGACGATAATTGCCGCGATGAGCGCGCCAGCGCTTCCACCGCATGGCGGCGCACCTGCTCGTTCTCGAAGAGTTTTGCGTTTTGAAGGGCGGTTTTTTCAGCGACGTCGCGCGCGCGCGCAAGCTCCACCGCGCGATCGCGCGCTTCGCCCAAGAGCCGTTCCACTTCCTTTTGCACCTGTTCGCGCTGTTGCACAAGCATAGTTCGCAACAACGCGCTGGAAAGCATATGCTTCAAGCGCACATAGACGTCCCAATCCGCAGGTCCCCTCTCCGCCCACATAAAGCCAAAGCGGTTGCTTGCCAAAGACAACGGCATCACCAACGCGGTGTAGCGGCGGTCTTCAGGCGTTTTTCCGCGCGGCACCAAACGCCCCGTCGCGACGGCGGATTTTTCATGCGGGATCTCGAATTTGTTCTGGTCGTATTGCAAAAGCAACCGATAGCTTTCAGGCGGCGGGGAAGAGACGGAACCGGGAGCGCTGACGTCGCTATAAAACATCACATACCAGCGTTCCAAACCCAGCGTCGGAAAATGCTCTGTAATGGCGTCTCCAATTTCTTCCAACGTCATGGCAGGCGCCATGGAAAAACCAAAAGCGCTTAAGGCTTCTTCTTGTTGTTCAAATTGCAAACGGCGGAACGCTTGCGCGCGTTGGGATAATTCGCCCACCAATATCCGCGCTTGTTGAAATAGATTCTCTGCGCGCAACATAGAGGCGTTTGCGCTCGAAATGCCTCCTAACGCGTATTGTCTCAGCGTAGAAATAACGTTATGCCACGTTGCCGGCTCATGTCCGTTGCGCTGCAATACTTCCACTGTGGCTTGCACCATTTTTAGGAACGCGTCGCTCTTATCCTGCTCGCTTAAGCCTGAAAGGAACACGTCCCACGTACGCCCAAAGACGTCGCGATATTGGGCTTTTAACGGATCGTTTTCCGAAATTCCCGCCGCCCCAAACAACGCGCGGATTGCCGCGTCGCGCTTGTTCTCCAGCTTACCCGTCAGCGCCACCTCTTTCGGATGCACCTCCGCTCTTTTCACGCTTTCGGGCAAACACCCGCAAGACCAGCGCACGGTTAATTGCGCGGGCAAAATATTAATTTCATTGACGCGCTCGCCGTTCATGCGCTTCAACAATGCGCCAAAAGCCTGCTTGCCGGCTTCGTAAAAAGATTGCCGCACCGTCGTTAATGGCACGCCCATAGATTGCGATTCGCTAACGTCGTCAAAACCGGTTATTGCGACGCTGTCGGGGATTTGAATGCCGCGCTGTTGCAAAACTTCCATCGCGCCAAACGCCATACGATCATTGGACGCGGCGATGGCTTGAACGCGTATCTGCAACTCGTCCAATAATTTGCGCGTTGCGGCGCGTCCGCTTTCTGTGCTGTAATCGCCTTCCAAAACCAGACGCTCTTCAAAACGTATGCTATGCGCCTGTAATTCTTCTTGATAAGCCTTAAAGCGCGCGTCCGATTCGATTTGTCCCGGCTTGCCCCGAATAAACGCAATGCGCTTGTACCCATGCGTTTCGATCAAATGACGAATGACCGCGCGCATCCCGCCTTCGTTGTCCGCGATAAACGAAGTAACGCCCTCCGCCTGCACCGCAAAAGAAGCGATGGGCGTGGGCGCGAAGACGCGGCAAAAATTTTTGATGTCGTCGGCGGAAGAAACGTAGCCAATATCTGCGGCGAGCAAAATCCCGTCAAATTGACCGGGTTTGATTAAATCGTACAACCCATAAGACCGTCCCCCAATCTCTGCGGCGGCGATGGCGACTGGCTTGCCGCCCACAAAGTAAACCACGTTCATATCTTGGGCTTCGGCGAAATCCAATACTCCCGACATAAACTCAGCGCCCCAGACGCGACTTAACTGCGCGCCAAGCACGGCGATTGTTTTTCGTTTTTTGGAAGGCGTTTTGGAAGTCATCATGTTTTATCGCGTTGAATTATAAGGCAGGAAAGTCAAATTGTAATCGCCAATTTAAAAAAGAAACGGATTTGTCACAAAGACAGACTACCGAAGTCTGCGAGACTTCGGTAGTCTAATTTACGCGCGAATCATGGTGAGCAACATCTTAAATCGTTGCGTGGCTTTCAGCGCGTGGGGCGCGTCGGCGGGCATGACGATGGCGTCGCCAGATTTCAGGTCATACGGAGCGCCTGAGATGGTCACTTGCGCTTCGCCTTCAAGGATGTGAACCAGCGCGTCGAAGGGCGCGGTGTGCTCGCTGAGACCTTGCTCTTGATCGAAAGCGAACAGCGTGACGTTGCCCGCTTCCGCTTTTGTGATTTGGCGGCTAACTACCGCGCCTTCTTGATAGGCGATCATGTCGCTCAAGGTTAGGATTTGTGATTTTTCAGCTGTGGTCATTTTTTTTTCCAATGTAGGTCGCTCGCCCTCATCCCCATCCCTTCCCCCACAAGGGGGAAGGGAGTCTGAGTTCCCCTCTCCCTTCGGGAGAGGGGTTAGGGGCGAGGGCGATTTACTTTATTTCAATTTGATATGCCGCGCCTTTGCGCGTGTAACGAGTTACGCCGGTCACAATCAAAGTCGCTTCATCGCCGTTGTTCAACGAAAGCGGAATCTCCGCCGTTTGGTCGGGATTAAGGGCAATCGTCTTCACGTCAATACTTGTCGCGCTTTTGGTCATCAGCGACAGGCGGAAAGTCTGCGGAATGACGTTTTGAACGCGCGTAAAACCGTTTGCCGCCCAGCCACCGTCGTCCGCTTCAAAATCGGACTTGTAGTTAATCGCGTCAATGGAAACGTCGTCCAGCAAAAAGCCTTCACCCGTCACCGCCGCGTCGGTGACGTATTCAAAGCGAACTTGAATCTTCTTGCCCGCATATTTTGAAAGATCAACGTCTTCCTTGATCCATTTGTTTGTCGCGCCGTTGTAAGCCCAGCCGTAGGAATTTCCAGAGGGGTCTTCGCCCGTTCCGGAAGGCGTAGTGAGAATTTGCCAATTCTTGCCGTCTTCGGAAACTTCAAGGAAAACATAATCATAATCTTTTTCAACGTCGTACCAAGCGCGGAACGAAAGCGTAACGGGCCCGCTGGCTTTTGTGAGATCAAATTCGCGCGTCAGAGTCATATCCGACTCGTTGCCGAGATTGGTGGCAAAGGCGTACAAGCCGGAATTCGGGTCAACGGGCAACATCTTTACGGCGGTGGAGCCGGTGAATTTAAGCGTATGCTTGCCCGCGCAAGCGATGTTAATATAGTCAATGCCGTATTGATGAACGTCGCGCACCGTCGGCTCTTGCGGACAATTGGATATCGTTTCTGTATTTGAAGCTCGCGGCGCTTTGGGGTAATTATGGTAAACGTAGCGCCCGTCCCCCACTTTGCCGTTCATTAAATACAACGCCGCCGCCCAATCCATAAAGACGTCGTCCGCCGTAATTAATTTGCCCGTTTGCGGGTCAACGGCGTTGATTTGTTTGAGCGTGTCGTCCACGCTGGCGAGATCGTTCAACGGATTAGCGGTCAACGCTTTGGTGGCTGTTTCGCCAAAGCGATCCAAGAAGTAAGCGAGGTACAAAAAACTTTGCCCGTAGTGCGCTCTAAAATCAGGCGAGGCGTTTGTCGCCCAATCGTTCAATTGCAGGTCGGGCTGTTGAACGTAACTGCTGTCCGCTCCGCCGACGTCGTAGCCGTTTACAAACGCTCCAAGTTCCGCAAAGCCTTCATTAATCCATGAGACGTCGTTGCGGTCATTGGGCCACTGAATCATGTGCACAAATTCGTGCGCCAGCGTGGTGTAAGCGTATTGATCGCCAAGCGGTTGAGAATTGACCAGTACATATAGCTCGTGCGCGTTTGAATATTGTCGCGCCAGCGGATTATATTCATCGGACGAAGAAAAATATCCGCCAATATTACTGCCCAAATTGCCCGCGTACAAAATATAAATATGCGGGTCGCCGTCCACGCCCGGCGTCCATTCGCTGCCAAAGAATTCGCGATCCTTTGGAATAATCTTGCCGTCGAACGTATCCATCAAGGCTTTCATGTCGGCTTCGTTGACGTACGCGCCGTCTTCCGCCCAAAAATAAGTGAGCGGCGTAACGTAAAGTAAGGCGGCGGTGATTTGATAATTTTTGTGGGTGTCCGAATTGGTGATCCAAAATTTTTGCGTCGTTCCGACCGTCAAGGGCGCGGCGGGCGGCGTCATCGTATGCGAGACGTTGCAAATATTCTGCAAGCGACAAGCCAGTTCGTAGACGTCGTTCTCAGGCACGACGCTTTGCGCTAATTTTTGAACCGTCTCGGTTGAGACGGTATCCGTCGGCGGACGAAAGAGTTCCGGCTTAGGCGTCGGCGTACCGCTGGCTGAGAATATTGGATTGTTTGGGTTTGTAAGCGCAGACGGCAATGCCTGACTAAATTTGTAAAATGCGTATCCGCCCGCTCCAACAGCAAACACGCAAATACAGCACAATAAAACCACCATACCAATAATAATCGTTGAAACGCTTGATTTATTTTTTTCTGTCATTTTTCCTCAGGGGGAGATAAAGTTGATAAAGAGAGAAGAGAATAGTCTTCTCTCTATTCTCTTCTTCCTACTACGCATCTACATTTTGCTTTGCCTCTTTCACAGCCGCTTCGGTGTGGAAGATAATCTTGTTTGCTTCCGCGTCCACGTTGATGGTGACCACCGCGCCGTCTTTGAATTTCCCGCCGAGCAACTCCACCGAGAGCGGACTCTCGACATATTTCTGAATCGCCCGTCGGAGCGGACGCGCCCCAAACGCGGGGTCGTAGCCTTCCTTCGCAAGCCAGACTCGCGCGGCGTCGCTTAAGATGATGGTGATGCCGTGTTCGTTCAGGCGGTCTTGCGCTTCTTTCATTTGCAGGACGACAATCTGCTCCATCTGTTCAATTGAAAGCGGCGAGAACATAACGGTCTCGTCAATGCGGTTGAGGAACTCGGGGCGGAACGCGCCTTTGAGAGCCTTCTCGATTTTCGCGTGCATGGCGCGTTCGTCGTCGTCGCCTTTTTGGGTGAAGAATCCGAGCGTACCGCCTTTGGTGACGTACTCAGTTCCGAGATTGGACGTCATGATTAAAACCGTGTTGCGGAAATCCACCACTTTGCCTTGACCGTCGGTGAGACGTCCGTCGTCCAAAATTTGGAGAAGCGCGTTCCAGACTTCGGGATGCGCCTTCTCGATTTCGTCAAAGAGGATGACGCGATACGGGCGGCGGCGGACGGCTTCGGTCAGTTGTCCGCCTTCTTCGTAGCCGACATATCCAGGCGGAGCGCCGAACAAACGACTGGCGGTGTGTTGCTCGCGGTACTCGGACATGTCAATTCGCAACAGCGCTTCTTCGTCGTCGAACATAAACCACGCGAGGGCTTTGGCGAGTTCGGTTTTGCCGACGCCCGAAGGTCCAATAAAGATAAACGAACCAATTGGACGGCTGGGGTCTTTGAGACCAGACCGCGCCCGACGAATCGCGTCCGAGACGGCGTGAATGGCGTCGTCCTGCCCGATGATGCGCTCGTGCAAACGCGCTTCCATGTGCAGAAGTTTTTCGGATTCGGTTTCGAGCATTTGATTGACGGGAATGCCCGTCCATTGATGCACGACGGCGGCGACGTCGTCCACGTCCACGACTTCGTCGAGTTGATGGTCAACTTCCCATTTGTCGCGATGCGCGGCGTATTCTTGTTCGTGACGCAGGCGCTCGGCTTTCTTTTGCGCGGCGCGTTCGTAGTCGCGCTCTAAGCCCGCTTGCTCTTCTTCGGCGCGGAGTTTATCCACGTCGGATTTCATCGCCTTCAAATCGGGAGGCATGGAATACAAAGCGACGCGCACTTTCGCGGCGGCTTCGTCCATGAGGTCAATGGCTTTGTCGGGGAGATGGCGGTCAGTGACGTAACGGTCAGCAAGACGCGCGGCGGCGACGAGGGCTTCATCCGAAAAATGAATCTTGTGATGCGCTTCGTATTTGTCGCGCAAGCCGTGAAGCATTTTTATCGTATCTTCGACGCTCGGCTCGTCTACATAAATTGGGGCAAAGCGTCTTTCCAGCGCGGCGTCTTTTTCGATGTGCTTGTGGAATTCATCCAACGTGGTCGCGCCGATACATTGCAACTCGCCGCGCGCGAGGGCGGGCTTGAGCATGTTGCTGGCGTCCATCGCGCCTTGCGCCGCGCCCGCGCCGACGACGGTGTGCAATTCGTCAATCATCAAAATCACGTCGCCTTTGGAACGCAACACTTCATCCATGACGGCTTTGAGGCGTTCTTCAAATTCGCCGCGAAAACGCGAACCCGCAATCATCGCGCCCAAATCGAGAGCGACAACGCGCTTGCCCGAAAGAATTTCGGGGATGTCGTTGCTGGCGATTTTTTGCGCGAGACCTTCGGCGATGGCGGTTTTGCCGACGCCCGCTTCGCCAATCAACACGGGATTATTTTTCGTGCGGCGCGATAAAATTTGAATGACGCGCAGAATTTCTTTATCACGTCCGATGACGGGGTCGAGTTTGTTCTCGTGGGCGAGTTGAGTCAAATCGCGCGAGTATTTGTCCAAAGCGCGGAAGCGCGTCTCGGCTTGCGGGTCGGTCACGCGCTGTCCGCCGCGCAACTCTTGAACCGCGTCGTAGACTCTGTCGCGGGTCAGTCCCGCGCTTTCGAGAATCCGCGCGGCGGGCGTGTTGCGCTCGATCAAAATCGCCAGAAAAATATGCTCGGTGGAAATGTACTCGTCCTTGAGGCGATTCGCTTCTTCGTTGGCGAGGTCAATGATGCGCTTGACTCGCGGCGTGATAAAAATCTGCCCGGCGCCGCCGCCGAAGATATTCGCCTTCGGGCTGGCGCGAAGAGTCGCGTCAAGGCGCTCGGTCAGGGCTTCGGCGCTGACGCTAAGTTTTTCAAGGATTTGGGGAATCACTCCGCCCGGCTGTTCAATCAGCGCGAGGAGGATGTGTTCGGTGTCTATTTGGTTATGTCCGTAGCGCTGAATAATCTCAGCGGCGCGTTGCGCGGCTTCTTGGGCGCGTTCGGTAAAGCGGTCAAATCTCATCATGGCGGTTTGTCCTTTGAAAAGACCTCGGAGGTCTGCTAGCGTGGGGAGATTATAACAAATGCCAGATTTGTGGGCGGTTTGCGCGGCGTTAGAGCTGTGTTAGATTTTTTGGAAGCCTCGCGGGGTATAATGCAACCATGACACGCGGAAACCGTTTGCGAAAATTTATGAAAATTCTTCGCGAACAACTGCCGTCTCTTACGGAGCAATACGACGTCGCCACGTTAGAAGCGTTCGGCTCGTACGTGCGCCATGAACAGCGCAAAAACAGCGACTTTGACGTCTTGGTTACTTTTAACAAGCCGCCAAGTCTATTGAAATTTATTCGGCTTGAAAATCATCTTTCGGACGTCTTAGGCGTAAAGGTAGATTTGGTGATGAAAGATTCGCTCAAACCCGCAATTGGCAAAAACATTTTACGCGAGGCGACGCCTGTATGAATCGCGTTTATCTTGATTTTCTGCAAGATATGCTCGTGAACGCGCGACGCGCGATTCAATTTGTAGACGGCATGAATTATGAAAAGTTCGCGAAAGACGATAAAACCGTCTATGCGGTGATACGCGCTGTTGAAATTATCGGGGAAGCCGCCGCGAATATTCCAGAAAACATTCGTTCAAAATACCCTGATATTCCATGGCGAGAAGTAAAAGGGATGCGAAACAAACTCGTGCATAATTATTTCGGAATTAACATGGAAGTTGTTTGGCAAACCATTTGCGACGACTTGCCGATGCTGATTGCCGCGCTTGAGAATATCCTTAAACAAGAAGAAGGCGACGAATAAAAATGAAAACTCGGAAGTCTCAAAGGCTTCCAAATTTTTTAATGGGGGCTATTCAAAACTTCCAACGCCGTCATTCGTTTTTGACGCAGTTTGTAATGCCCCGCCCACTCCGCAAATTCTTCGAGGTTTTCGCCGTTGTCAAGAAGTCCCTTTTGGAATAGATCGTAAAAATGGTCGGAGCTGACCCAGTAACGGCGCTAGAATTTATGCAAACCTTGTTCGGCGATTTCGATGTCGTCGAGGATGTCGCTTAAAATTATCGTGGTCATTTTTTCTCCTGATTAGAGAACGCCAATTACGCGCTTTCATGACGTACTGATAATTCGCTTACTGAACCCAAGCGCCGCAAAATCTCCGCCGCGCCGTTTCGCTTGACCGATTTGCTTTGTGGTCAGTTGCTGAAAAAGTGGGCGGATTGCTTCAAGCGCAAGCTGATAACGCGCCTCTGTCAAAGAGCGGAAGAATTGCTAAACGCAGTCAGATACTTGTAACATCCGCTTGCCGTCGTTGGGGCGGGACTTTTCTCTACTTCTTCTCTTCCAAAAACAAAGCAAAAGTCAAAACCTCGTCTTGAAATTGAGCAAAGACGGCGGGGGCGGCGGAAACCAGTTTTTCGAGTTTGGTTGGGTCAAGGTTGTATGTGTACACGTTGCGAACAACGTGGCGAAATCTCCGATATTCATCCAGCCTGCCAAACGTGTCTTCAGAAATCACCGCAGGGCGAACGTTGGGTATTTCTTCCGCCATTTGTTGCAATAAAAGCAAATGCCAACTATCCCCGTTTGGAATACTTCCCTCTACGGTTTCCGCGATGAGCGTCAAAACGCGCTCCGTTCCCGAATAGAAGCCGTGTAAATTTAATGCGGTAGCGTCGAGATAATAATCGTCGTTTGAGTGGCGGGCTTGCTCTAAAATGTCGCTGATGCGTTTCAATACGCGCTCAATATCAACCAGCTCCAAGCGGATACGCTCCGCGAGGTCTTCAAATTCACTTGCGCTCATAGCGCTTTTCCATCCTTGAAAACATTATTTCGCACAGTATCAGAGCAATCAGCAAGGTCAACTAAATCTACTTTGAATTCCGTGTTTAATTCCATCAGCGTCCCAAAGGCTGAATAAAATTTATCAGGCGGAATTCCACGCGCGGCAAGATCAATATCCGAGAAAAGCGTAAACCTTCCGCGCTTTGCCAAAGAGCCAAACAAAATGACTTCTGTTGCGCCGAATTTTTCGCGCAGAATTTTGACGGCTTTCCGCGCGACGGTCAGCGCGCGTCGCCGCCGACGGGCGACTTCCGCGCGGGTCTTGATTTTTCGACGGCGCACGTACTCGCGTGGGTTGTATTTCTTCCATTCTTCAACGGGTAGTTCTAATGCTGTCGCCATGCGCGGATTATAACGCAGGAAAAATTTGAGACGGCGTTTTTTAGGGCCAAGGGATTTCAGCGGGTCCCGCAAAGCCGTGCTTCTCTTGGAAGAACACTCTGCCATGCGACGGGGAGCTGCAACCTGCCTCGTCTACAAACGTCGCTTCGGGGTAGTTGGAGGCGAGCGGGTCGAAGATCATCTTTCCGCCTTCGCAGCGCCATACTTCAACGATGTAGATGAACATATTCGCGTCTTCTTCGTCGCCCGCGCGTAAAACGACTTCGCTCCAGCTGACTGTGATGTTGTTCCCTTTGCGTATCGCGCTTAATACGGTGGGGGACGAGTAATATGGAGAGCGGGGCAGTTTGTACTCGTTGGGATAAACCACCTTCAGCGTTTGCGGGTCGCCTTTGATTTCGATGAACTTCGCGTTGAGCCAGCACTTGCTTTTGCCCGCGACCATGACCCAGCTATTTCCGTCTGTGCGCCCGATGAGTTGAATATTTGCGCCTTTGCGCAATCCGTAAAGATACAAATATTCCGCGCCAGGACCGTAACGGCAACTGAGTAAATCGGCGGTGACGGTTGCTTTGAGACTTTCCACAACGGGAATAGTCGTCGGGGCGCTTGTCTCTGTCGGAGCTGGAAGCGTGGGCGCGACGATTGCGGTTGGAGGCGCGAGCGTGGGAGTGGGCGCGTCAACCAGAGGGGCGGTTGGCGACGACGCGCTGGTTGCAACGACGGGCGAAACGCTTGCGCTGGGCGGCGGCGCTGTGGGCAGGGCGGACGGAAGCGAGCAGGCGATCAGCGCGATAAATAAAGCGAGAGCCGCCGCGAGCTTTGACAAGTTTTTCATATTCATTTGCCTTCCTTTTTCCATTCCATAAATTTTATTTCTTCAACGTCGCCGGCGAGAAGCAACGTGAGTTTATCCTTGCGTCCAGCGCGAGTGTAAATTTTGTAAAGCGCGTCTTTGGCGTCGCGCGCTTTTACGGCAAAGTTAACTTTTTTATTGACGGTTGCCAGCAGGTCTAGTCTCTTCACAAAGATAAACGCGGTTTCTTTTTCAAACGCGATTAAGTCCGCTTTGCCAAACAGCCAGCCGATTTCCCCGCGCACGTTGCGCAGCTCGACCCAAACGTAAGCGCTTTGCGTTGCGCCGTCGTTTCGGCGAATGCGTTTCGCGCTTTTCACTTCAACTTTGAACTCCGCCTCGTCGTTTGCGATGCGGTAATCCCAATGCGCGTTTATGTTTTCAGCTTGGGTTGACGCGGAAATTTTCCAGCCGAGGCGGAGCGCCAGATGCGCAAATAGGCTTTCGGCTTTTTCGCCTAACTCAAGCGAATCTTTTTTATCAAACAGATTGCGGGAATTGACGTTCGGCATGTTTGCTCTTGGTTGATTGTACCGCGAAGAACGCTAAGAAAACCCTCATCCCCAACCCTTCCCCCCGCAGGGGAAGGGAGTCCCCTCTCCCTACGGGAGAGGGCTAGGGTGAGGGCGCGTGTTACTCATCCAAAACTTATGGGCGCGTCGCAACCAAAACTGATTTTTTCGTTATAATCCTTTTAATGACCGCGCTTACGTCTCGTTTCAATTTACTCAAACAAATCCTCGCCGCGTTGCTTGGCGGATTTGCGCTCTTTATCGGCGTTGTCGTCTCGTGGACGATTGGCTATCAACTGGTTTATGCGGGGCGCATCTTCCCCGGCGTTTCCGTCGCGGGGATTGATCTCTCCGGTCTTGCCCCAAACGACGCAACGCTTAAATTGAGTCAAACCCTTTCGTACCCCAACACGGGGAAAATATTATTTCGCGGCGCGGACAAAATGTGGGTGGCGTCGCCGTCAGAATTAGGCATGGTGTTCGACCCCACCGCCAGCGCGTTAGCGGCGTATGATTTTGGGCGCTCCGGCAATTTGTTTAGCGCGTTAGCCGCGCAAATCAGCGCGGGCGGACTCGGCGCCGACGTCGCGCCGGTGATTATCTTTGACCAGCGCGTCGCGTACAGCTATTTGCAAAACATCGCAACGCAAGTGGATCAACCGGTGGCGGAGGCGGACTTGCGCATCGAAGGCGCGAACGTGGTCTCGCGCTCCGGTCAATTGGGGCGTTTGCTCAACCTCGACGCCACATTGATTTATCTCGGCGCGCAATTGCAAACCTTCCGCGACGGCGAAACGCCGCTGGTCATTCACGAAGCCGCGCCAAGATTGCTGGACGTTTCCTCGCAAGCCAACGCCGCGCGCAAAATTATCAGCCAACCTTTGAGAATCACTGTGCCAAATTCCCGCGAGGGCGACCCAGGTCCATGGACTTATGACATTCCCGTCATTGCGAACATGCTTGCCGTGAACGTCGTTGAAGTCAATGGCAAAGCGGAAATGCAAGTCGGGCTTGACTATGCGGCGTTGCGCTTAATTTTGAGCGAAATCAAAACATTCGTAGACCGCAAGCCCGCCGACGCGCGTTTCACCTTCAACGATAAAACCCGTCAGATTGAAGCCATTTCAGCCTCCGCCGTTGGACGTTCGGTGGATGTGGAAGCCAGCATTGCCGCGATTAATCAAGCGCTTTTGCGCGGCGAACATACCGTCGCGCTTGCCGTTGAAGAACAGCGCCCCGCCGTTGCGGATACCGCCACCGGCGCGGAATTAGGAATCACCCAACTTGTCGCGCAACAAACCACCTATTTTTACGGCTCCAGCGAAGCGCGTCGCCAGAATATTCAAGCCGCCGCTGGACGTTATCATGGTTTGCTGGTCGCGCCGGGTGAAATTTTTTCGATGGGTAGCGCGCTGGGCGACGTGAGTCTTGAAAACGGTTTTGCGGAAGCGCTCATCATTTACGGCGAGCGCACCATCAAAGGCGTCGGCGGCGGCGTTTGTCAGGTCAGCACCACGCTTTTCCGCACCGTGTTTTTCGCGGGCTATCCAATCATTGAACGATACTCTCACGCTTATCGCGTCTCATATTATGAAATGAGTTCCAGCGGCGCGGTTGACCCCAAACTCGCGGGGATGGACGCCACCGTATACTTTCCGCTGGTGGATTTTAAATTTCAAAACGACACGCCTTATTGGCTCTTGATGGAAACGTACGTTTCGGGCTCCACCCTGACTTGGAAAATCTATTCCACCTCCAACGGACGCAGCGTCACTTGGGAAACGACGGGACCATCCAACGTCGTGCCGCCGCCGTCGCCGCTCTTTGAAGAAAACCCAGATTTGAATGCGAACCAAATCAAAGAAGTGGATCACGCCGCTCAAGGCGCGGACGTCTCCGTCACGCGCAGCGTTTGGCTCAACGGACAAATTCATTTTTCGGATAAAATCCAAACGCACTATCAGCCGTGGCGGGCGGTTTGCCAATATGGTCCCGGCACAGAAGACCCGCAACAGAAAGCCAAAAAGAAAGAACTTTGTCTCGCGCCGGGCACTTAAGAGCAAAATTCTCCCTCATCCCCAACCCTTCCCCCTTTGGGGGAAGGGAGTTAATCCCCTCTCCCTGCGGGAGAGGGGTAGGGTGAGGGCGAGGGCGCGTAAAAAATGATACAATCTTTGAACGAAAAGGAGACTGCAACATGGTCAGCTCAGAACTGCTTGAAATTTTACGTTGCCCCAATTGCGTGCGCGAAAAAGACGGCTTGCTGGCGTTATATAAAGACGCGTGGCTCATTTGTCAAGATTGCTCCCGCAAATATCCAATCATAGACGACATCCCCGTCATGTTAATTGACGAAGGCGATAAGTGGATCAACGCCGCGCAAGACGCGCTCCCGATTCCGCCGCCCTCCCCATAAATCTTCAAGACCTGCTGGCGGAGTTAACCAGCGGCGACGACGCCCGCGCGGAAAATTCCATTCCCGCCCTCGTCGCTTTAGGGGACGCGGCGCTTCCAACCCTGTTGGATTTGACTCGCGCAGACGACGCTGATTCGCGTTGGTGGGCGACGCGCGCCCTCGCCGCTTCGCCACACACGCGGAGCGCTGATCTGCTTCCGATGCTCAACGACCCCGCCCCCGACGTGCGCGCCGCCGCCGCGTTAGCCCTCTGCGAACGTCCCGACGAAAGCGCAATTGAAGCGTTGATAAAAACTCTTGCCGACGAAGATTCTCTCGCGGCGGGTTTGGCGGGAAACGCTCTCGCGAAGATTGGATTTCCCGCAACGCCGAGTCTGCTCAAGGTCATGGCTGAAGCGCCGACCGGCGTTCGCATTCTAGCTTTGCGCGCGCTCTCTGAAATCCGCGACCAGCGCGCCATTCCCGCCATACTGAAAGCGCTGGGCGAAGAATCCGCCGTGTTGCAATATTGGGCGCAAATCGGCTTGGAACGACTTGGGCTGGATATGGTGTATATTAAGCCCTGAGGTAAAAATGAATAGATTTGAATTCTTGAAAAAAATACAATTTCCTAAGTTTGAACGTCCCTCTGTTGGGCGAATGATCTTTTGGGGAGTCGCGCTCGCATTGGGAATTGGCGCGTCTATCTTTGTGTATAACTTGGTCGCGTGCTTTTCCATAGCGGGTTTGCCGGGCGTTCCGCTTCCCACCTGCAAAGGCGATTTGAGCAAAACAATCCCTGGATTTACGGTGAAAGATGGAACTCCCGCGCCAGGCGCGCCTCCGACGCCGCAAGCAAGCGTTCCCGAAGCGCCGCCGCCCACATGGGACGGCGCCAGCCGCATCAATATTCTCTTCTTCGGTTTAGATTACCGCGACTGGGAGGCAAACCAAGGTCCCCCGCGTTCAGATACGATGATTGTATTTACGATTGACCCGATCACAAAAAAGGCGGGCATGTTGTCCATTCCACGCGATATGTGGGTGAACGTTCCCGGCTTTGGACATGGCCGTATTAATATGGCGTATCCCGAGGGCGAAGGCGCAAAGTTGCCCGGCGGCGGCGCGGGGCTTGCCTTAAAGACAGTGGAGCAATTTTTAGGCGTACCGGTGCATTATTACGTTCAGGTTGATTTCACCGCCTTCGTTGATTTTATTGATTACATTGGCGGCGTAGACCCATGGGTTGAAGAAACTTTACGCCTTGACCCAATCGGACCAGGCAAGGATAAATTCGTCGTTAATTGTTGCGGCTATCGGCACATGAACGGCTGGCGGACGCTCGCTTACGCCCGCACACGCAAAACCCAAAACGGCGACGTAGACCGCGCACATCGCCAGCAACTTGTGATTTACGCGATTCAGAAAAAAGTTTTTAGCCCCGAAATGTTCCCCACTTTAATTAAGAACGCGCCCGCTATTTACTCCCGATTCCAGTCGGGCATTCATACGAATATGGCGTTTGAAGACGCGGTTAAACTAGCGGCGTTCGGCAAGGATATTTCGCCCGGCGGCATTCAAATGGGCGTGATTGACACAACAATGGTGACGCTGGACAACGTCATATTAGGCGGGCAGAACGCCAGCATTATGAAACCGATTTCGGATAAGATTCGCGTGTTGCGCGACGAGATTTTTACGTCAGGCGGAGCGCTCAGCCCGTACGCAGTTCCATCGGGCAATACGGACGTCGCCCGCATCGTCAAAGCTATGCGCAACGAGGAAGCGCGCGTCCGCATCTTGGACGGCACTTTCACTCCAGGCTTTGACCAGCGCGCAGGCAAGCTCTTTCAATCTCAGGGTATGAACGTGACCGAAGTTGGACCCGCGACTGAACTTTACAGCAAAACAATGGTCGTCGTGTACGGTCCCAAACTGTACACGCTAAAATACTTACAAGCGACCTTCGGCGTCTCGTCTGCGCAAATCCGCTTTAACCCCGACCCCGCGTCCACGGTGGATATTGAAATCCGCCTCGGCTCGGATTTGGCGCAATATATTCCATAGGACTTACGCAAAACTCTGCGTATGGCGCGTTCTCTAACGCGCCGCTGGCGAAAATCGGCGTTAGAGAACGCCGATTACGCTCATTAGCGCCACATCGCGCTATGACCGCCGCAAAGCAATTTTCAACAAATAAAAAACGCCCTACCTGTACGGGTAGGGCGTTAGCGCATTACAGCCATGAAACGAAAAGCGGCTTGGCGGTTATCCGAAGCCATGCTTGTCTGCCAATTCCAACGCGTCTCCGCGTTGATTGTTTGTTCGATGGGCGAAGTTATACTGCGAATTTGCGATTTACGATTGACGGTTTTCGATTGAACGGTATAATCCCGCTCTTGTGATTCAATATTGAAATTGGAGAAGTTATCTTGACCCGTATCATCAACCCCGATTCTGTCGGAAAAGAACGAACCCGTTTAATAAAATCTATTGTGTTGTGCATCCGCGAATTGGCAAGGATGGCAAAAGTCACGCCGGAGGCGAAAGATTTGGCGGCGTTCATTGCGCTGGCTCTGCAATCCATTTCGGATGGAATTGACGTTTCCGTAGCCGCATGGGAAAAACGCGACTACTGGGTCAAAGCCGATAAATTTCGCATGGAGTGGATGTGGGCGGAACAATCGGCGAACAAAATGAAGACCGCCGTATTAGCGGACGATTGGGCGTCCATCGCCGCGCTCATGCCGCAAATTGCGTCGAAGTTTAGCGCGATTGTCGTTTCAGACAATCATCGGCTGGGGAAACCCTGGGTCGGGGCATACGCCCTATTAGCGTTGCATCGAAAATTATAACGGCGCAGAGCGTTTCGCAATAATAGAGCAAGACCTCCAAGCCCTTCACCCGCAGGGCGCTGGGCGATAACTCAGAGGTCTTGCTTTCCTCTTCTAGGCTTTCTGTAAATTTTTCAAATGCAATTTTGTGTTATTCAATAATTCAACCACCATCTCGCGAATATGCTTGCTGAGGTAGTGCGTTTCCAAGACGGAGAGCGGTAAAAAGCGCGCGCCCGCAACAACGTGAATGCAGTTCGCCGCGCCGCACAAGCAAATAAACGGCGCGTTCATTTCCCATTCTGTGGCGGGATAGAAAAAGAAGAGTTCCTCGCCTTTGGCTATATCGCGCCGCGCAATCATTAACATCCGCTCGGTATCCAATATGACGTTGGGATCGCACGAATGATTGAGCGCGGCAAGTTTGCCGACGTGCGTATGCTTATCTCTGGCAATTTGCACGGTGTAACGATTCGGCTTATCCATAATATTTTCGCTCGGCATAACGCACATTACTTCGCCCTTCTTGTACGTCTGTTTTGTGACGAGGGTCCTAAATTTATTTTCCGTTCGAATTGAAAGCGTTTCCATTGTCGAGATCATGTTTTATTTTTCTCCTTTTTATTAAATGCGAATCGCAAATACATCTTCATAGTATATTGATAATGGAATTAATTACAAGGGTTGAACGATGGACGCTGAAATATTTTAAGGTTGAGAAAATGCGCGCGTGGCAAGTAAAATCGCAACGTCTTGTCGCAAGCGAGCGCATCTCTTCAGCCGCCGCTCACAGCGATTTGCGCGAGAAGCGAAACGCCAAAATTAGGGTTATACTTTCAAACAATATTCTGTATAAAAATGGAGGCATAAATGACCGAACATCAATCGTTTTTTGAGCGCCCGAATGTTAAAAAGGAGGTTTTTCAAGTCGCGCAAGGCGTCCCTTTTGGATTTGAGAGCGTCTCCAATTCCGCGCTGGGAATCGGCGGCGCGTATGGTTCTTGGGGCGAGAGCTACGACAACGTTCGTTTGCGCGAACTCGTAGCGCAACGGCGCGGCGAAGCGCTCAAAGATGAAGACGCCATCAATTTATCCGAGCTCGGCTTCGTTAGCCGCCATCACACTCCCCTTCTAAATATAGCCGACCATCTTGAGGTTGAAACGTTAGTTGGGGCGCGGATGTTGCAAGAAGCGGCGCGCGCCAACGGCTGGGAACCCGCAGACGTGCAAGCGGTATTAATCGGGTCGAGCGGTCCCGTTACGCCTGATTATTTATTGCAAATCTGCCAGCGCGCGGGCATTCCTGAAAGCGCATTAAAAGTCAGCGTACACAAGGCGTGCGACGGCTCTGTCGCCGGGTTGCATCTCGCGTTAAATCCCGGTTTAGCGCGCAAGGGGCAAATGAACATCGCGGAGGAGTTACTGGGAAAGAAAGTTTTAGTGGGCGGCATAGAAGGCTTGAGCCGCTTTACCAGCGACACGCGAGATAAGAACGCTTTGCAATTATTCGCGAACGCGGCGGGCATTATCGGAGTCATCCCTGGCGAAACCTTTAAATTTCTAGTTGGCAAAGACCATGAAGCTTTTGACGGCGAAGGCGTTCTGGCGATTCGTATGCGCTACCCGCATTCGCGGCAAAATGAAAACGGCTCGTTCGTTGAAGTCTCTCAAGAAAATTCAGCGCACATTCGCGTCGCAGGATTAATGCACGAACCCGAAGACGGTTCGTCGGTTATGATGGCGGGGATGATGGGCATGGTTAAGCTGTTTGTCCGCACCGGCGTCCAAGTGGTGACCGAAGTTTTCAACGAGTATGCGGAATTAATGAACAAACTCGGAACGCCCGAAAAAAAGATTTCCGTCGGCGTCGTGCATCACGCCAATTACAAGATTAACCAATTAAAAGCGAAGCATTTAAAAAATGCGGGCGTCGCGTTTCCGATGCCTTGGTTGTTAAGCGATTTTGGCAACGTCAGCGCGGCAAGCAACATGATCGCGTTCCTGCGCCAACTGCCCAACATCAAGCCCGGCGACAATATCCTCTTTGACGGGTTTGGCGCCGGCACCTATTACGACGTGCTGGCTGTGACAATGGGCGGATGAAAAAAATGAAATTTTCTGTTCAGTCGTCTTTTTCGCGTTTGATCATGGCGCTGTTCGCGACGGTTTTGTTGTTGACCGTTGTGGGACGCGTTGTCACTACGACAGGCGCATGGCTGTATTGTTCTGGTTTGCCCCTCTGCGCGCCAACCGCTCCTTTGGGATATTTAAAACTTGCGCACCTCGTCTTGGTCGGCGTGGCTTCGGTATTCATGGCGTTAGTCTGGCGAAAAGCTTGGCGCGAACAGCGCTCCCAAATTTTGCTGTTGCCGCTGACCACCGTGACAGGCGTTCTATTTTTTGGTCAAGCTTTCGTCGGCGCAATTGAAGTCACGCGCGCTTACCCTTTACACTTGGCGGTCTTGCACGCGCTCACAGCCATCGCGTTATGGGTCTCGCTCGGTTTCTTGTTTTTCGCGTCTGGCGTATTGGCAACCGACGCCGCCGAAGTCGTTCCGATTGATTACCGTCAGCGCGCCAAGGATTTCCTCACCCTCTCCAAGCCGCTAATTGTGGCGCTCTTGCTAGTGACAACCTATGGCGGTTTGGTGGCGGGAAGCAAGGCGTTGCCCTCCGCCTCGCTGACTTTCTGGACTCTGCTCGGCGGCGCGTTAGCGGCATCTGGCTCTAGCGCTTTGAATCAGTATATTGATCGCGAGCTGGATAAAAACATGCGCCGCACCGCGAAACGTCCGCTTGCGGATGGACGCTTAACTGCGGCGGAGGGATTATCTTACGGGCTGGCTCTATGTCTGACCAGCTATTACATAATGGCGGGGTTTGTTAATTTACTTGCCGCTTTATTGTCGCTGACGGGCATTTTTTATTATGTCTTTTTCTACAGCGTCTGGCTTAAAAAAGCGACTGTGCAAAATATTGTGATTGGCGGCGGCGCGGGCGCGATTCCACCGATGGTGGGTTGGGCGGCGGCGACAGGCAATTTGGGTCTCGCGGCTTGGATTCTCTTTGCCATTGTTTTCACTTGGACCCCGCCGCATTTTTGGGCGTTGGCGATTGTGCGCATGAAAGACTACGAAAACGCGGGCGTCCCGATGATGCCCGTCGTGCGCGGCGAATTGGCGACCCGCAAGCAGATTTTGATTTACACCGTGGAATTGGTCGCGGTCACTTTATTATTGCCAATCTTCAACCTAGCGGGAACAATTTACCTAATCTCCGCGTTAGTGTTAGGCGGCTTCATGCTTTACGCCGCATGGCGCGTTTTCAAAATCGGCGGCAGCAAAGTGGCGTGGACGATGTATAAATGGTCAAGCATATACCTAGCGTTCATCTTTTTAGCGGTGATGGTTGACGCGGTAATGATGTAAAATCATTTAGGGGCGCAAGATCCCAATCTAACAATCTAAACCCATTTCTCGTTCAAGGCGAACTCCTGCGATAAACGTAAACTTGAATGTCGTTCCATGTTGCGACGGATTCAAGCGTGAAATATTTGTTGAGATAAGCGAGGTGCGGATGAGTCGCGTGTCCTTGCGATTTGTATTCATCTATGGAGCGCTGGTAGATAACGAACCATACGCGCGTCGCGTTTGCCGACGCGCTTTCGATGTTTTCATAGACGTTCAGCCCCAAAATTTTGCGCGTGGCGGGCGAGAGCGTGTCGGAGCCGCTTCCGCGCGGGTCTGCGATGTAAGTTTCGCGGACGCGGAGCGCGCGGTCAAAATAAAACGACGGCAGGTACGAGAGTTTGTTCGAATGAACAATCGCGTCGCCTTCCTGCAACCTGCCGCGAACGTTTTCATTGATTGAAGCGGATTCAATGTACGGGAAGCCTTTATAAACAACGTGTTGATAAAGGCCTATCCCCGCCGAGACGAAAATCAACGCAAAGGCAAGCCATTGAATTGGGCGCGGTAATTTAGTTTGCGTGAAAGCCCACGACAGCCAAACGCAAAACAGCGCGTGAGACGGCAGAAGCGCGCGCTCGACGTACATTGGCGAGAATTGCGAAACCAGCCAAAGTAATAACGGCGGCGCAAACGAAAGATAAGCGAGCCAGAATCCGCTCGCTGTTTTTGCGCGATAGGTTTGAAAAGCCGCCAGCGCGACGGTCAAAGTCGCCAGCGCTAACGCGGGCAAGAGCGCGCCGTTTGGCAGGGGCAAATGCGGAAGATAGACAAGTAAAAGCGTAAAGAGTTTTTCAACGCCTGGGCGTTCAATCCAAAAATTGGTTGTGACTTTTGAGAGTTGCGCGGGAAGTTGCATCAACCACGGGGAGTAAATCAAGATTGCGGCGAATCCCGCTACAGTTAAAGCGCGAAGCGTTTTCCAGTCCCTTTGAAAAACGGGAGTGAGCGCAAGAGGAATCAAATAAAACGCGGCGAGGTTATGGGTGTATTGCGCGAGCGCGGCGGCGACGCTGAATAAAATCCACTGGCGCTTGAGGAAGGCGTAAGTCGCAAGGCAAAGCCAAAACGTCATAAAAACATACATGCGGATTTCCTGTCCATAGTGAACTTGAAACGGCAGGACGGCGGATAAAAGCGCGGCGACGAGAGCCGTCGGTTGGTTGTATAATTTTTTTGCAATTAGATAAACGCAAAAAACGACGCCGAGCGAGGCGCAAATCGAAAGCGCTCTGACGGCGACGAGCGAATTTCCAAATAGGCGCATCCAACCCCAGAGCGCAAAATAATATGCGGGCGGATGTTCTTCTGCTGCGGATGAATCGACGTCCCTTGCGAGGGTGCCGCTGAGAATCGCCGAGGGACCCTGCTCGGAAAGTAGAATCGAAAACGCCTCGTCGTACCAAATTGGACGCGAAGCAATTCCAGCCAGCCTGACGACAAAGGCGAGAATGAGAATTAAAATAATTTTTGTTTTTTGTTTTTGCGGTAGATATAGCGTCAGGACGTTGTCGTTTATTTGTCGAGTTTCCACAGGGTATACGCTCCGCCGATATGTTCTGGCGCATGTAGCGAGGCAAACAAAACGTCTAGCGCGCGCCATTCTTCGAGATGAATGCGCTGGTCGTGTTTTTTTACAAATTGCGCGCCTAGTTCGTAGACTAAAACGTGGGTGTAGCCTTGCGCTTTCCAATTTTGCAATACGGCTTGCGGAGCGCCTTCCCTACGCAGGTCGCTGACCCAGCGGTCAATCACTTCGTCTGGGTCGCAAAGCGGAAGGCAATAATATCCGCGCGTTTCCCAGAGCATCAGAACGCGCGAATTTTTTGGAAGAGCGTTAATGGTTTTCATCGCGCTGGCATACGCGCCCATGTTGTGGGCGATATAAGTTTCTGGCGCGACCAAGTTGAAAATAACGGCTGTCGGGTTCTGCGCTGTGAACGCGACGAGGGTTTGAAAGACGTTTAATCCTAACATAAAAATCGCGAGCGTTCCCGCCATGCGCCCCAGACGCACGGAGCCAGCGCTACGCCGCCAGATGGAGTCAAACCCCGCGCCCGCCAGAAACGCCCATGCGGGAAAGATAACATAATACAACCTTGACTGAATCAGTAAACTTGAAAAACGACTGCCCATCGCCCAAACTAACATTCCGCCGAGCGTAACGACGGCGCTTGCGTAAAGCGCGTTTCGTTGTTCAGGCGTTCGCTCTTTCCAATCCATCCATGCGACAAGGCTAAACGCCAACAGGAGCGGTCCGATGCTCGCCGAGAAGCCCTCCGCGCCTTCAATGCCATACACTGTCGCTTGAATGGGAAGGAACAAAGCCGATAACCAAGTTTGCCAGTTATCCCATGGAATGGAGCTGCGAAAAAACATCAGACGCGTGGCGTCTATTTCGCCGGATTTAAACAACAACGGATAGAACGGGTTGCCCGTTGCGACCATATTCTTAATCCACCATGGCAGGCTAACTAAAGCGGCAAGCGCGCCCAAAGTCGTCGCATCCGCAAACCGTTGTTTAAGCGTTCGCCGATTAACGAGCGCCACCGCCAATAGAACGGTCAATAATAAAACGCCGTTTGTGTATTTGACGGAAAGCGCAAAACCCGCCAACGCGCCCGTGAGCAATAAATCCATCGGTTCGTTGCGCTTGAGCCAGCGGATGAGCGCGACGAGCGTCGCGACGCCAAACAAAATGGACGTCCATTCCACATATCCCCAACTGAGCGAAGCGCTTAATGATTCGCCCGCCAGCAATGCGGCAATCGTCATCCACGCCGCTTTTGTTCCAAAGTATTTCTTGGCGACGCCAAATATTCCGCCAAGCGCGACGCCGCCGATTAAGACTCCCAGCGCCGTCGCGGATTCTACCCCGCCGAATTGCATCGCCAGCAAATATTGCAGCTCGGCGAGTTGCGGCATGCCCCAATAAACTATTTCGGGGATGTAGAATATGCGCCCCGCGTCGAGATACATACGCGGCAACGTCAGGTGATAAACGAGCGCGTCAAATTCGAGCGGCGGGGCGAGCGCGGTCAGCAGAGCGCAAAAAATTAAAACGCCCACGCAGAGCGCAATCGTTTTTTCAAAGACGTCGGTCGCTTTAATTTTGCTCCAAGTCAAAAGCCAGCGCGCAATGTCGGATCGCAAAAACATCAACGCCGCCAAAAACAACGGGGCAATCAACCAGATGGGATACCCAACGGTCAAGCCGAGCGCCAGCAAGATGAGACTCAAACTGCCCATCCCGATTCCAAACGCTACGGCGAGGCGTTCCGCGCCATTGATTTGTCGCCCGCGCAAAATACGCTCGCCCAATCCAGCGGCAAGCGCGACAACGCAACACGCCGCCGCCAATTGCCAGACGGCGCGCAGAACGCCCAACAGGTTCTCAGGCGTAAAGGGTTTGTGTCCATAGACATAACCAAGAGCCGCGCCGAGCATACTCGCCAAACCGAATAAACCGTAGAGAATATTTTTTTTGTTGTTTTCCATCATGTTCTTCGTAGAGCAAGGAGCGTTTCCTAATTATTTTCTTACTCAAATTGTGGTAGGATAAGGTTGAAATTCAAAAAAGGAGCGTTTTATGTTTAGACTAGGCGGCGCAGAGTGGATCGTCATTCTTGTTATCGTTATTCTCTTGTTTGGACCAGGGCGCATCGGCAAGGTTGCCGGAGAGTTGGGGCGCAGTATTAAATCCTTCCGCGAAGGGTTAAGCGCTAAAGACGAGCAGGGCGAACAAAACGAGACAAAAGAAGAAGACAAGAAGTAAAAGAAGGTCGTCAATTGGCGACCTTCTTGCCATTCTATTCCACATTTGCCAATGCCGCCTCGATGATTTGTTGCACACGCGACGCAATGCTCGACGGGTCGGGATGCAAGCCTTCCACGAGCAACGCGCTGTCGTAGACTTGCTCGATGATGGCGGTTTGCAAATCCGAACCCGCTTCCAATTTGAGCAACTTCTTCAAAATACTATGCGCGGGATTTAACTCCAAAATTTTCTTCGGGACTTCGTATTCCTTGCCCAAATATTTATACACGCGTTGCATTTCGGGGTTGAGCGTTCCGTCGGGGTCGGCTAGCCGCGCCACCGATTGCGAGAGGCGGACGCTGGCGCGAACGTCGGTGACGCGCTCGCCTAAGACAGCCTTGAAGCGCTCCGTCAGCGTGTTGAAGTCTTCGTCGGCGATTTTATCGGCTTGGGTTATCTCGGCGGATTTTTCCGTCGGCGTGGCGTCAGACTGCGCGACGTTTTTGAGTTCAAACTCTTTGTGTTTTCGCAAGCCCATCAGCATAAACGAATCCATCGGGTCGGTCAGGAGCAACACTTCCAAACCTTGCGCGCTGAAATAATCCAAATGCGGACTGCGTAAAACGGACTTCGCGTCGTCGCCGACGATGTAGAAAATTTCCTTTTGCCCTTCCTTCATGCGTCCAACATAATCATCCAGCGCCGACCATTCTTCGGCGCGTTGATTGGTTTTGAAGCGCAACAGTGGAGTGATTTTTTCAGATTCGGCGGGGTTGGAGGCGACGCCTTGTTTCAAGTAAGCTCCGAACTCCTTCCAAAACGCGACGTATTTTTCGGCGTCGTTTTTGGCGAGGTTCTCCAACTCTTTGACGACTTGGTTGGTCAACACTTTTTTCAATTTCGCCATCAGCCCGCTGGCTTGCACCGTCTCGCGCGAGACGTTTAGCGGCAGGTCTTCCGAATCAACCACGCCTTGCACGAAGCGCAGATATTCGGGCAAAAGGTCTTTGTTGTATTCGTCAATCAAAATGTTGCGCGAGTACAACTTTAAGCCGTCGTCCTTGCGCAACGCCAAAACGCCGCGCTCTACTTTGGCGGGGATGAACAATAGCGCGTACAACTGCACAGGCGCGTCGGTTGAAATATGCGCGCGTAAAAGCGGCTCTTCAAAATCCAGCGTGGTTTGGCGATAAAAATCTTTGTATTGTTCGTCGGTGACGTTTTGCTTGGACGTGCGCCACAGCGACGTTTGTTTATTCACCGCCTCCGCGCCGTCGCCAATAGAAATGGGAAAGCCGATGTAATCCGAATGTTTGTGGATGATATTCTTCAGGCGATATTCTTCCGCGAACTCCGCCGCGTCTTCTTTCAACTTGATTTCGATTTTCGTCCCGCGTTCGGACATTTCCGCCCCGCTAATTTGGTAGCTATCGTCGCCTGTGGCATACCAGCTGACCGCCTCCGCGTCGGGATTGAACGAGCGCGACGTAACGCGCACCGATTCCGCGACCATAAACACGGAATAAAATCCCACGCCAAATTGCCCGATGACTTGCGTAACGTCGCCCTTTTGGTCTTTCGTCGCTTCCAAAAATTTCCGCGCCCCCGATTGCGCTATCGTGCCGAGATTTTCAATCAAGTCGTCATGCGTCATGCCAATGCCCGTATCTTGAATGGTCAGCGTCCGCGCGTCCTTATCCGCCGTGATGCGAATGGATAATTCGGCTTTCGGATCAACCACGTTTTGATTGGAAAGCATTTCAAAACGCAAACGATTCAGCGCGTCCGAAGCGTTGGATAGCAGTTCGCGCAAAAATACTTCGCGTTCCTTGTACAGGGAATGAATCAAAATATTCAGCAGTTGTTTGGTTTCGGCTTTAAATGTAAATTCTTGAGAATTGGTTGTGTCGGTCATATTGCCTCCGTTGGAAAAAAAATTCTAGTCATTGCGATAGGCGTTTTTTTGCCTCGAAGCAATCTCCTGCTATTAGGGGACTGCTTCGTTCCTCGCAGTGACACGTCAAGTGAAAATGATTTTATACCGCCCTTGCCAAAACGCCAGTAAGAATTTTGTTAGAAAAAAGTTGGCGGATTGAAACAGACAAAAAAGACGCGCGTAAAGCGCGTCTTTTTTTGTTAATGCCGTGTTGCTCTAACTAAACTTCTCCGCCCATGCAATATCGCGATCTATTTGCTCCATCTGACGGCTTATAGATTCCGCCGTCTTCTCTTGCGGGAGCAACTCGGCTTCGCGGTCATAGCGGGCTTTTCGGCGATTAATTGTGACCGCGTCAAAGACCACGTCTTGCGGCGGAGCTTCTTTGCGGACGCCACGCATAACTGTGGTGATTTCGCGCTTTTTTTCCTGAAGTTCCTTTTTACGCTGACGCAGCTCGTTGAGCAAAGATTTTTGTTCTTCGGGCGATTTCGGCGTGAAGTCAATCGCTTCATACAATTGCGCCTCCGCCTTGATCAATTCTGATTTGGCGCGCTTGTATTGCTCGAGGCGTTGGGTTAAAGTTTTTTCTTCGCTTCCGCCTCCGCCAAACAAACGCCCGAGCGTTTTTTTAGATTGTTCGTACTTGAGACGCTCAAGCGTCTGCGCGTCCCGAGCGATTTCTATATCCAGCCCGCGAATAATTCCTGAGATTCGTTCAATTTCGCTTTTGGCGCGTTTGTCCCAATCTTTGACTTCCGCGAAGGCGGACAGCGTTTGAAACTCAGACATAAGTTCTTTCATATTAGATTCGTCGTTGATTTTCTGAGCGTCGTTCATTATTGCAGCTCCTCCTGATTTTGCGTAAAAAATAAGTTTTGCGTTTGCGACTTTATTTTAACCGAAACTACCGTTTTTTACTTAGCTATTTTAATTGCGCCAACCTTCGAACAAAAAGCGCCCCCGATTGCTCAGGGGCGCTTTTTGTTTACGGCGTGTAATACTCGACAATCAACTGCGGCTTATTGTTCGCATCCTCTCCGCTGGAGAATGCGACGAAGTCCGCAATTTTGTTGTTGTTATCGTCTAACGTAAAGCGCAGACGGAATTGCGTGACGCCAAACAGATTGACGTATTTGAAATTGCCGGGATTCAGAGTCAATTTATACCAACCCGGCTCCGCGGCAATTGCGAAAAAACTGCCCGCGTTTGATATGGGAGCGCCCGGCGCTTGAAAGTCCGTCGTTTCCAGCGGACTGAGACCGAAGAAGCCTTTTGCCATATCTGCGATCAAAGCGCCGTGCGTGGTAAAGGGGTCTATTCCTGCCAGCCCCGCCTTCTTAATTTTCACCGTTGTTTTGGTGATGACTGCGTTGTTCGGCAGGTTGGTCGTATCAAAATACAAGAGCGAGCGATATTGCTTCTTGAAAGCGTCGTCGCCCACGCGCAAAAAGCTGGTTGCATTCATCATATTGCCTTGATTGCCGAACTCGGAGGATTCGAGAGTCCAGCCGTCGTTGGCGGGGACAGACGAGTATGCGATGGTTTTGTTGACGGTGTAGGCTTGCCCTGTGGTGAAATTGCCGTTACCCGCGCCTACCCCGCCAAGCCGATTAGACGCTAAGTCCATGATTGAATCGTCGTCAATTACATTCAATTTGATTGTGCCGTTGCCTGAACCTGTATTGACTACAACCGTGTAAACGCTACCAAAACCAGTCACCGAAGAGACCGCGCCGCCAACAATGCCTGTTTTGGTGAGCGTGAAGTCGGACAGATTTACGCCCGTGACATTTTCAGAAAAGGTCACGGTGAAATTTACGTTGGCGCGATCGGTTGGGTTTGTATTCGCGCGCACGATGAAAGAGACGTTTGGCGCGGCGTCCGTTGGCGTAGGCGTATTCGTTGCCGTGCCAGTTGGGCTGGGCGTGAAGGTAGAAGTCGGGGTAGACGTAAAAGTTTGACTTGGGGTAGGCGTGAAAGTTGGCGTATAAGTAAACGTAGACGTACTCGTTGCTGTGTTAGTCGGGCTAGGCGTGAAGGTAGAGGTTGAAGTAGACGTAAATATTTGAGTTGGGGTAAACGTAAAAGTCGCAGTCGGCGTATGAGTTGGCGTATCCGTTGCGGTTGGGGTGAATGTGAATGTTGCCGTTGGACTGGGTGTATCGGTTGGCGTGTCCGTTGCGGTTGGAGTAAATGTGAAAGTTGCCGTTGGGCTAGGCGTATCCGTCGCAGTCGGCGTATGAGTTGGCGTATCCGTTGCGGTTGGAGTAAATGTGAATGTTGCCGTTGGGCTAGGCGTATCCGTCGCAGTCGGCGTATGAGTTGGCGTATCCGTTGCGGTTGGGGTAAATGTGAATGTTGCCGTTGGGCTAGGTGTATCGGTTGGCGTGTCCGTTGCGGTTGGAGTAAATGTGAAAGTTGCGGTTGGACTAGGCGTAAAGGTCGCGGTTGACGTTAAAACATTTGTCGGAGTAGGCGTATGGGTTGGCGTGAACGTCGCGGTTGGCGCGGTATCTGGCGTATACAACTCCGTACTAGCAAAAGGAGCATAGTTGTCGTATCCCCCAACCACCAACACCTTTCCGTTTGAGAGCGGTGTGGCGGTGTGATTGTAGCGAGCCGTTGTCAGTGCGCCAGCAGAAGCCCAACTGTCGCTGGTTGGGTCATACAACTCCGCGCTGGCAATAGGATTCAAGAAGCCAGCGTCAATTCCCCCAACCACCAACACCTTCCCATCCGAGAGTAGGGTGGCGGTGTTCTGGGAGCGAGCCGTTGTCAGCGAGGCGACAGAAGCCCAACTGTCACTGGTCGGGTCATACAACTCCGCGTTGGCAATAGGATTCCAGACGGAGTCAATTCCCCCAATCACCAACACTTTGCCGTTCGAGAACAAGGTGGCGGTGTGATTTTGGCGAGCTGTTGTCAGCAAGGCGGCAGAAGCCCAACTGTCGCTGGTCGGGTCATACAACTCCGCGTTGGCAATAGGATTCCAGACGGAGTCAATTCCCCCAATCACCAACACTTTGCCGTTCGAGAGCAAGGTGGCGGTGTGACCGGTGCGAGCCGTTGTCAGCGCGCCGGCAGACGACCAACTATCACTGGTCGGGTCATACAACTCTGCGTTGGAAAGAAAGCCAGCACCCCCGTCTCCCCCAACTACCAACACTTTACCATTCGAGAGCAGGGTGGCGGTGTGATACCAGCGAGCCGTTATCAGCGCGCCGGCAGACGACCAACTGTTGCTGGTTGGATCATACAATTCTGCGCTGGCGGCAGCCCCTCCAACCCCCCAACCACCAACACTTTGCCATTCGAAAGCAGGGTGGCGGTGTGCCCGGTGCGAGCCGTTATCAGCGCGCCGGCAGACGACCAACTATCGCTGGTCAGGTCATACAACTCCGCGCTGGCAAGAACGCCAGTCACCCCATCCCCCCCAACCACCAAGACCTTGCCATTCGAGAGCAGGGTGGCGGTGTGATTTTGGCGACCCATTGTCAATGGGCTGGCAGATCCCCAGCCGCTAACAGCGAAGGCGGGCGCAGCTTGCGTCAGCGTCAGCGCCAGAATGATCAGCAAGAAAGCAAACGAGCGAGCGAATGGGCGAATATTCATTTTATGTTTTCCTTTTAGATAAAACGTCTTTGAAAAAACACGACAGGAAAAACTGGATGGTTGCTTGTTTGTCAGCGATCTTGCTTTACATACCGACCAACTTGCGCTTGGCGGCGACGCGGCAAACCCGCGCGCGGACAATGGATAAATTATATATCAGATTCAAGCCCAAAAACCGCCAATCTTTTGGAAAGTGGAAAACCATCCGCGAATGGAGGCGCGAATTCGCGGATGGGCGCGGCGGGCGTTTTCCCTACAACGCCCATCCCAACATCAACCCAAAAATAGCGACAATCACTCCGAGGTGCAAAAACAAATTGCTGGTTGTGATGATATACCCCGGAATTACAAATTGCAAAATCAGGTTAACCAAGATGAGCGCAAGCCCAACGATGGGCAACAGCCCTTTGCGGTGGGCAAGATAGTTGGACATGAAATCTAAGAAACTTGACATTATGCTTCCTCCAAATTATTTTTTAGGGCAGACCCGACAGGTTTTAAAAACCTGTCGGGTCTTTTGTTTGTTTTACCTGCCACCCTGCAAATTGCGCCAGCAGTCGTCCGGGGATTCGTCCTTGCATAACTACGCCGCCGCGCTCATGCTCCGCGCGCTCCACTTGACCGAGTTCGTGAAAGAGCGAAATCAACGCCCCTTGCGAATACGGCAAGCGCACATGAATCGGCGAGTATGATTCGTACAACTCTTCTCGAACCAATTGCAACAAATCTTTCACGCCCGTCCCCGTCAGCGCGGAAACGCAAACGGCTTTCGGAAAAGCCTTCAACGCCTCGCGCGCGCGTTCGGGGTTTTGCAAAAGGTCGGCTTTGTTCAACGCGGAAATCATCGGAATATGCTCCGCGTCAATTTCGGCGAGCGTCTCTTGCACGGCTTGATATTGATTGAGCGCGTTCGGATGCGAAATATCCACGACATGCAAAAGCAAATCGGCTTCGGCAATTTCTTCGAGCGTCGCGTGAAACGCGGCAATCAACGCAGTCGGCAGTTTTTGGATGAAACCCACCGTGTCGGTGAACAACGCCTGCTCGTTGCCCGACAACTCCACACGCCGAGTGGTCGGGTCGAGCGTGGCGAAGAGTTGGTCGGCGACATATACATCCGCTTTGGCGATGCGATTCAACAACGTAGATTTTCCCGCGTTAGTGTAGCCGACAAACGCAACGGTAGGAATTCGCGAACGCTTACGCTGGGCGCGGTATCTTGTGCGATGCGCTTCCACTTTTTCCAATTCTTTTTTGATGTGGCTGATTCTTTTGCGGATGGCGCGCTTATCCACTTCGAGTTGCGTCTCGCCCGGTCCGCGCAAACCCACGCCGCCGACGGAACCCGCGCTTCCGCCGCCGCCGCCCGCTTGACGTTCAAGATGCGTCCATGCGCGAGTTAGGCGCGGCAGATTGTATTCATGTTGCGCGAGTTCGACTTGCAACATGCCTGCGCTGGTGCGCGCGTGTTGCGCAAAAATATCAAGGATCAGCGCGGTGCGGTCAAGGACGCGGAGACCCAGCGCCTTTTCAAGTTCGCGTTGGTGGCGCGGAGAAAGTTCGTCGTCGAAGATGACGACGTCCGCGAGCGTTTCATCCGCCAGCGCTTTGAGTTCCGCTACTTTGCCGGGACCGATATAAGTGACGTTGTTCGGATGATTCAATTTTTGCGTCAACTCGCCGACGACGTCCACGCCGGCGGTGTCCGCCAGCAAAGCGAGTTCCGCCAGCGAATCTTCCAGCGCGAGGATTTGTTTTCTTTCGCGCACTTCCACGCCGACGAGAAAGGCGCGTTCGCGCGGGGGGGTTGTGGAATGGGGGATTTTTTTTACCAATGGTTTTCGCTTTTTACGTTGAGCGTCGAGCTTTGCGGATTATTTTGCGCTGGACTATCTTCCGTTTTACTCTGTTCGGATTCGTCGAAGATTTTGGCAACGCGCGGGTCGGCGACTTCCATGCGCGTGGGAAGCAAGATGTGAAAAGTGGAGCCGGGCAATTTTACCTCGTCATAACCTTCCGATTCAACCCACAGCGCGCCGCCGTGCGCTTCCACAATTCCGCGCGCAATAGACAAGCCCAAGCCGGGACCGCCGCCTTTGAATTTTGTCCTGCCGCTGGAATGCGAATTAACTCCGCCGAGTTGCCCGAATTTTTCAAAAATCAAATCCTGATTTTTGGGAGATATGCCGATGCCCGTGTCTTTGACGGTGATTTCCACAAAGCCCGGCAACTTACGCCCGTCCACGGTGATTACGCCTTGATCGGGCGTGTATTTGACGGCGTTCAAGACGACGTTGCGCAAGGCTTGGTATAGCCGTTCCGAATCCCCGTAGAGCATGAGCTCGCTGCCTTCAAATTTATTGATGATTAAAGTCTGCTTGCGCTCTTCGGCGATTTTTTGAATTTCATTCTTGAGCAGATGCAATAAATGCGTAACCCAAAGCGGCTGGATGTTTAGCGCGAGTAAGTTGTTGTCAATCAACGAAACATCCAACATATCTTCGATAATGCGGCGCATCCGCTGAATGCCGGTGTTCATGCCTTTAAGCAAACCGCCCGCTTGCGATTGCTCGGTCGCTACCTCTACCATCATGGTCGCGTACCCTTCGATGAGCGTCAACGGGGTTTTTAATTCATGCGCCGTAACCGAAATAAACTTGGATTTGTTGCGGTCTAGCTGTTGGAGTTTTTCCTGCGTTTCGCCCAGTTCTTTGGAGATGTGCGCCACGCGCGCTTCCATTTCGTAGCGCACGACAATACTCAAACTATGCGTGAAAACGGGAATGACCGCCGCGATTAATTCCAGCGCGTCGTCTTGGCTTAGATTTTCGCGCGCCGTTTCGATGGTCAAGGCGATGATGCGATTCATGATAAATGAAACGTAGTAATCGCCGGCTTCCAGATTTGTTTCGGTGGGAGAGCGTCCCCAATCGTATAAAATCGGGTCAAGCCACGAGGCGTCGCCCGTGACGATGGTTTGTTCAAGCAGTTCGTAAAAACGCTCCAGTTGCTCGATGAAGCCGACGCGGACGCCCTCGCCGCTTGCCAATTCGCGCGCGATGCGATCCACCCAGGGAGTGCGGATTTGTTGGAGAGATTCTTGTATCGTCATGTCGCCCTAAGTTTACGCCTTGTTTGGGGTTTTGACTATCCCGTCGCGCAGACGTTTCAACGTTCAAACGTTACTGCGCCGTCACCCAATGCCAGAGCGTATCGCCCACCGCGCCCAAACTTTTCGCTGAGATTTTATCCATTGTGTCTTGCGCCGTGTGCCAGTAGGGATAGTCGAAGTCAATCAAATCTACGGCGGGAATTCCTTTTTCGAGGAAAGGCGTGTGGTCGTCGAACATGCTGTATTTTTCTTGATTGATAAATTGTTTGTCGTAGCCAAGTTTTGCGGCGGTTGACCAAATTTCGGCGCGAATGGTTTTGTTGGAATTTTTTTCGAGGTAAATATTTAAGTCCGCGTCGCCAATCATATCCACGACGACGACGGCGCGGGGTTGAATTTTGATTTCTTCGGCGAAAGCGCGCGAGCCGAGAATCCAATCCCAGCCTTGAATGTTTCCGTTGTCTTCGGTATCGAAAAATACCAGCCAAGTCGGGACGGTATCTTTGGGCAAAGTTCGCGCCAGTTCAAGCAACACCGCTACGCCCGAAGCGCCGTCGTTGGCGCCGGGGACGGGTTGTTTTTGTTTGGCGGGATCGGGGTCGTGGTCGGCAAAGAAGCGCGTGTCGTAGTGTGCGCCGAGAATAATTTGCGGCGCGTCGTTGCTTCGCTTTGCGATGATATTTTGAACGGGATGTCCCATGCGTTCCGCTTTTTGGATTTCAACCGTCCAGCCCACTGATTTTAATTCCGCTTGAATCCATGCAATGATTTTTTTATGTCCTTCCGACGTCGGCGGACGCGGACCAAAATCAACTTGCGTTTGCGCGTCCTTGAGGGCGCGCGCGCCGTCAAATGATAAGAGCGGAGCCGCTTGCGTTGGCGAAGCGGTTGGGGAGGATGAAACATTCGCTGTCGCTGAAGCAACCTCGCTGTTGTCCGCAGGAGGTTGCGCCAAAAAAGCCGCGACATACCATCCGCCGATAAACGTCAGCAGAACGCCAATAATCATCAAATACAGAACAACGCTTTTTTTATTCATAGACCTTCGACTTTTGATCTTCAACCCGCAACCATTCTTGCAATGTTCGCGCCGCGCGTTCCGCATACATTTGACCGCGCTCGCGCTTGCCGATTTTTTTTGTCAATTCCAGCGGCGGCAAAATTCCAAAGTTGGCTTTCATCGGTTGAAAATCTTTCATGTCGGCGCAGGTGATGTAATGACATAACGCGCCAAGCATGGATTCGTTGGGAAGCGTGAGAAGCGTTTTTTGTTGAAGCAAATGCGCCGCGTTGATTCCCGCCAGCAAGCCCGTTGCGATGTTGCCCATGTATCCTTCCACGCCCGTGATTTGTCCCGCGAAGAAAAGGTCGTTGCGCGTGATGTGTTGCAATGTGGGGCGTAAAAGTTTGGGCGACGCGATAAACGTGTTGCGGTGCATTTGACCGTAACGCTCAAACTCGGCGCTCTCCAATCCCGGAATCATGCGCAGGACGCGGCGTTGTTCGGGGAATTTTAAATTGGTTTGAAAGCCAACGAGATTATACAAACTACCCGCGAGATTATCTTGTCGCAATTGAACAATGGCATGGGGGCGTCTATCGGCGCGCGGGTCGCGCAAACCGACGGGGCGCATAGGACCAAACGCCAGCGAATCCGCGCCGCGCTCGGCGATAATTTCAATCGGCAGACAGCCTTCAAAAAATTGTCCCGCCTTCACCCCGTCGCGGATGGCGTCTTCAAACGAACGCAACTCGATGCGCTCGGCGGTTTGAAGCGCGTTCACAAAATCGTAATATTCGGTTTTGGTAAACGGACAATTGATGTAATCGCCCTCGTCCTGCTCGCCCTTGCCGTAACGCGAAGCGCGGAAGGCAATATCCATGTTGATTGATTCCGCGTGGACGATGGGCGCGATGGCGTCGAAGAAAAACAAATGCTCCGCGCCGCTAAGTTGCGCGATGGATTGCGAAAGACTTTCGGAGGTAAGGGGCCCGCTTGCGATGATGACAGGCGTTTGCGGAATTTCTTTCATCTCCGCGCGGATGACTTCGATGTTGGGATGAATCTCGATTTTCTGCGTGACTCTGCGGGCGAAGGCTTCGCGGTCAACCGCCAGCGCCGCGCCCGCCGGCAACGCGGATTCTTCGGCGCATTCCAAGAGCATGGAGTTCAACTCGCGCAACTCGTTTTTAAACACGCCCGAAGCGCGGTCAGGCAGATTGGAGCCGAGCGAGTTGGAACAAACCAACTCCGCAAGGTCGCCCGTTAAATGCGCGCCCGTCGGGTTGACGGGGCGCATCTCGTAAAGTTGAACTTTGATTCCGCGTTGCGCGGCTTGCCACGCGGCTTCGCTACCTGAAAGTCCGCCGCCGATGATGGTGAGTGAGGTCATGGGGGTATTTTAGTAACTCCATAAAGAGACAGTCGCCTGCGAGGCGACTGTCTCTTTTATTTCATCTTGAGTTTCTTTCTCACAAACTCACGGACTCGTTCCGCCGCGTCAAAAGCATCTTCTGCGGTTCTTGATTTTACATGCACGCCCGGATAACGAATGGAGACCGCAAAACTTTCTAATCTTCGCAAGTCGTTTTCAAGCGTCATAAAATCCTCGTCTATGTTTGAGCATAGGTTCAGCAGGGGAATGAGTTCGTGACTTCGCGGAAAGTCCGCGTTATGTTCTTCCAGAAACGCCTTGACGTATTTTTCCGCGCATTGCTGGCAATGAAAACAAGCGGTTGCGACAATCGGGGCTTCGTATCCGTGCAAAAGTCGGTCCGCCGAGTCGAAATCTTCTTCCGCTTTCAAAACCCATTCTTTAGTGATTTCGCGCATACAAGGTTTTTCCCTTTTCAAGAATTTCAATCATAAACTTATCCCCGATAGATTGCCGTTTCTTAATCGCTTTTCGAGAACGCGCCAAAATGTCCACGCTAAAAGTCACGCTGGGCAAAGCGTCTACGATTTCAAGAATCGTTTCCATTTCTCCTTTGGGAGTATCCATTACGACAAGCAAATCCACGTCGCTCCATGCCGTCGGTTTTCCGTAAGCGTGCGAGCCGAAGAGAATAATTTGTTCGGGATTAAATTTTTTCGCAACGTGCTTGGCAAGCGCGCGAATCGTTTTCATCGGAATGCGTTTACGCTGATTAAGCGGCGGAACTTGAAATACGGCAGGAACAACCATGTTTGAATTATACGATATTTTTTAAAGTTGAACTTTGATTCCGCGTTGCGCGGCTTGCCACGCAGCTTCGCTGCCTGAAAGTCCGCCGCCGCTGATGGTGAGTGAGGTCATGGGTGAGATTGTACTTTATGAATGCGGGTATCAGTAGTTCACGAAAGGCCTAGGCATGATCAGATGATATTCGTTCTTCCCGCTGAGAAAGCCCCCCGATCCCATTCTTTTTCAATCTCTCATAAAAAACTTAAGCGCCATTCAAAAAAACGGCGATATAATTCCCGTTATAAATCTATAAACAGAAAAGGATTTTGCAGTTACAAATGAAAGGCATCAGTCGAATAAACGTAAAAAGTCCAGGGTGGTTTGTGCGGTTGTACCGCGATGGCAAAACCATCTCAAAGTTTTTCAGCGACGGCGCGCATGGCGACGGCGATTCAAATAAGTCGTTGTGGGAAGCGCAATCGTATTATCAGAAAATGCAACGGGAATATCCCGCCAAGCCCAAGCCGCCCTTTTATCAAAAGCCGCTTAGCAACAATAAATCGGGATACAACGGCGTTTGCGAGACGTACACGCGCACAAAAAGCGGCGGTAAAATCCCGTGTTGGTGCGTCAGTTGGTATACGTCCAAAAAGTTGCGCAGTAAAAGTTTCTACTTCCATGACGAGCAGGAACGTCGGCAAGCCTTGAAGGAAGCCGTGCGGTTTCGGAAAATGCGCGAAGCGGAAATACTGCGTCACTGGCAAAACAAAAAGAAACGGCGCTGAAAAAATCCCGCTTGTACAAAAGACGCGCTCTTGAAAAGGAGCGCGTCTTTTACGCATCACGAATCACGTCTTACGAAAGAATCGCCTGCCCGCAATACTCGCATTTATCCATGCCGAGTTCCAGCGTTCCGCCGCAATTGGGGCATTGAACGGTCTCGACTTTGATAGGAAAGCCCGCCGTTTTGTATGCCGCTTCGTTGTCGGCTAAATCGCCGCGCAGACGTTTGAGTCGCGCAAGGTAGGCGTCGCCCGTGACTTCGCCTGATTTTCGCAAGCGCTCCACGTCCGCGATGGATTCTTTCAACATGCGCCGCTCGGCTTCCAACGACTCTTTGCTCTTATCTTGAAGCGAAAGTTTCATCTCAGGCTTCGGCGAAATGGACGCAAGAATTGCCGCGATGATTAAGATAACCGCCGAGACAATCAAGCCGACAAATAAAGGCGTATATTGAAATCCAGGGATGGAATTGAACGCGACTTTATAAACGCCGACGCCGTTGTAATCCGCGATGACGACATAGCGCTCGGCGCCAAGTTTGCCGACGTCAATGCGCGTGATGCCGCTGTTGTGCGACGGCAGGTTATTGCGCGAGCCTGTGTCGGTGAAGACCGCCACGTTGCCCGAGTCGTCGCCAATGACGGCTTCTTCTTTGCCGTCGCCGTTGATATCAATGCCTGAAATTTCGGTCACTTTATCGGAGAGCGAAGCCGTCCATAGTTGCGTCGCGGTTTTGCCGTCAAACGAGAACGCCCATACGCCGCCCTTTTTTCCGCCGACGATAATTTCGCGCGAAGACGGCTCGCCGTTCAATTCCACAATGCGGATTTCGCTGACGGCTTGCCCCAAAGATTTGTTGAATAAAACGCTGCCGTCTTTGGCGCTGTAAATAAAGAACCCGCCGTTCTCGCCGCCCGTGACGACCTCGCTGTTGCCGTCGCTGTTCAAGTCAAAGGCGCGCATTCGGCGGATTTGTTCTTGATTGACCGTCCACACGATTTTTCCAGTTGAATCAAAAACGGTCACAGCGCCGACGTGAGACGCCGCCGCGAGATACGTTTGCCCGCCGATTTTCGCATCGTCCAAGCCGCGCACTTCTTCCGACCCCGAAGTCCCAGTCCAAAGCATGGAGCCATTCACACCCAACGAGATGAGATTCCCGCTCGTGTCGCCGAGAATAATTTGAGGCCCCGAAGCGAAGCGAATAAGCGCAACCCGCGCAGGCGTGACCGCATTCAATCCGCTTGCCAGTCGAGATTTTTCTCCCTTCGCAATGACGTCCACCGAGCCGCCCGCGTCCAGCGAATACGCGATGACGTCTTCCACATTGTCGCCGTTGACGTCGCCGAGCGAAGTCTTGAGCGTGGGAAAAGAAAATTGATTAAGCGTTTTTCCGCCGCCGTCGTAAATCGTGACGTCGGTTGCGTTTTGAATGAAGAGCTCGTTTTGTCCGTCGCCGTTGAGGTCAATGACCTTCATGCTTTCGGCGGTGTTGTACGGTTGCGACCACGCGAGGTCGCCGTTGATTTTTTCCGCCGCCGCCAATCCGCTAAACGCGATGACGCCCGAAACGCCCATCACCAAACAAATCAAAACAAACGCGACCACAAACGGGATAATTTTTTTGCTCATGTTACGCCGCCTTTCGTTGCAAAAGAGAGTAAGCCGATTTTAAGACTTGCAAAATATTTTCGTGTTCCACTTCGTCGTGCGAAGAACTAGCGACAAAGTTAATCATGCCGCTTTCCAGACTCAATTGCGAGACGACATACTTGCCGATTTTCAATCCCTGTTTGAAATTTGCATTGGGCGCAATTTGATACGCTTCGGGGTTGACGACGATACGCACTTTCAAATCATGCTCCGTGCCTTTGAATTTCGCGGGCTTCGTTTTGTACTTCCCGCTAATGCGACTGCGCTTCGAGTATGGCGCTCGATTCTTGGTTTTTTGAATCGCGGACACGCGCAGGACGTTTCCGTCGTAGAGTTTCGCTTTTAACGAAAGCCATTCGTCGCGGAAATATTGCGTCGTGCGGTCGCGCGTATCCTTTGTCTCTCGCGCTATTTTTGTGCCGAGCATTGCGCCCGTCAAATCGAGATGACCGAGAAAAGTTGAGTTGGGTTTTATATCGTCGCGCAGGGTGTGTAAAAGTTGTTTTGTTCCGTTGTAGCGCGGAGAAAAATCAAACGAGTCGCTTTTTCGCAAACCCCGCGCCATGACAAAGGAAGCAATCCACAATGCGATTCCCCCGCCCGTGAATGCGAATGAAAAATATCCAAGAAAAAGAATGAAGACGTCAACCAGCGCCAATCCCACGCCGCCGAAAAAAATCAGCAAAGGAATCCAACGCCATTTATCGCCCGCCGTTTCGGTGTGATTCACTTCGGCGATAAAATTATCCATGCCGCGCATAATCGCGTCGGGCTTGTCCGCGATGGAAATATACACGGGCGCGTAATCTCTTTTTATAGACGCCGTCGCAGTTGCAGACGCGGTATTTTTTCGCGCGGTGTTGAGCAGATAAATAAACAAAGCGATGACCGCAACGCCGATAGCGCCAATCACACATAGCAGGGGCATGAGTTCCTCCGAGCGTTTATAATCCAACCGATGACAAAAATTCTCTACACGGCTTTCGATATTGTACCAAGTCCGAAGGGCGCGTCAACGCATATCCTTCATAACATTCGCGGACTGGTCAACGCGGGCTACGACGTTCATCTTATCACGCCAAACGACGGATTGCTACCCGCCGAAGATACGATCGAAGGCGCAAGAGTCACCCGCGTTACGCAAGACCTCGCGCAAAATTTTCTCGCGCGCGCGACGCATTTCGGAAAGTCCGTTCTCGCGCATCTCGCGCTTCATCCCGATTATAACGTCGTTCATTATCGCAACGTCTGGGATGGATTGCATATCGCGCAAAATAAAAAACGCTTCGGCTACAAAACGCTTTTTGAAGTCAACGGTCTGCCTTCGATTGAACTCAAATATCATTACCCCGAAATCGATTCTAATTTATTGTCGAAGATAAAAGAGCAGGAAATTGCGACTCTGCACTTAAGCGATTCGATTATCTGCCCGTCGCGCGTCACCCGCGATTACATCGCCTCGCTCGGACTCAGCCGCAAGTTGATCTCCGTCGTTCCCAACGGCGTCAGCGTCTCTGATTTTTCCTCGTCCCCCTTGCCGTCGCGCGAAGGGCGCGTTCCCATTATGTTATATATCGGCACGCTCGCCGATTGGCAGGGATTGGATATCGTGATTAAGTCGCTGCCGAAGATTCTCGAACAGCGAGCGGTTCTTCTTCAAATTATCGGACGCGGCAGGTCGCGCCAACGCAAAACGCTGGCAAAGCAGATTCGCAAACTTGGGCTTGACGAACATATCATCGTTCAACCCGCTGTGCCGCATCACGAAATCCCCGCGCTGATTGCCCAAGCCGATATTTGCGTCGCGCCGCTGGGGCTCAACGACCGCAACGTCACGCAAGGCGCGTGTCCGATTAAGATATTGGAATACATGGCGTCGGCGCGTCCGCTCATCGCCTCGAACATGCCCATCGTCCGCGAGTTAATCCGCGAAGACATAGACGCGCTGCTCTTCTCGCCCAACGACCCCGACGACCTCGCGCGACAAGCCTTGATTTTGCTGAATGATTTTGAATTATCCAAACGCCTCGCCGCATCCGCGTCGAAACACGCGCTGACCAAATTCACATGGCGCGAGTCGCAAAAGAAGTTGGCGAAAACGTATAAGAAGTTGCTGGGGTAAACAAACAATTAATCAATTTGGCAACGCGCTATGTTTTAACAAAACAATCGCCTTCAAGCGAGGCGATTGTAAATGTGTCGGGGTGGAGAGATTCGAACTCTCAGCCTATGAGCCCGAACCGTGCGCTCTACCCTTTTCTTTGGTCAACTTTACAGATCCCAGCCTTTTACAGGCGACGCTTTTGCATGATCTCTGACCACGTCAGACTGAGCGATGGCAAGATAGCGTTTAACCATGTCTAAGGATTTGTCCAAAAACAAGTTAATCAACTTGAATTTGGTCGGATGGTATAGTTCCATTCAGGAAACAACTTGTGCGGATGCAAATTAACATTGGCTTTTTCTTCGGGAGTAACTTTGCGTTTTGTTTGATAATGTTTTCTGTCGAAATAAGCCGCGCAAGTAAAGCCCGTTTCGGTTTTGCTGGTGCGAATGTACTTTAACACTGTTTCGTAACTGACCAAAGGTTGCCCAGCCCAATTTTGGCTGATGACACAGAACATGCGATGTTCAATCAAATTCCATTTGGAAGCGCCCGGCGGATAATGCGTTACCGTAATATCCAGTTGAAATTCATTCGCCAACTTTTGCAACTCGACTTTCCACAACCAACTATCACAGGCATTGGCTCCGCCTGCATCGGCTTGAATGAGTAAGGGCTTGCAGTTTTTATAGTAGACACATCCGACTTTCAACAACCAGCGTCGAATGACTTCAACCGCAAACTCGGCAGTTTCGTGCGACACGCCAACCGCCATGAAGCCTTCGTTCCGTTGGGAGTCGTACGCGCCATATAAAACCGTCTTCTGTTAGCCCAAAGTAGAAATGTCCCTTTTCTCCAAAGTAGAAATGTCCCCTACGGAGGACGAGAAAATGGAGATAATGAGCATGAGTACAAAAGAGATCAGCTGCCTGGAAGTCATCCAAAAAGTGAAAGACAACCGCATGTGTCTCGACAGGCTCGACAACCAAGCCAAAAAGAAGCGGGTAGGATCCTGCATCTGGGAGTGCGTCAAATCAAACGCCTGTTGAAGAAGTACAAGAAACAAGGAGCCGTTGGATTGATTTCAAAGCATCGCGGGCGCAAGGGGAACAATTGCTTGAAAGAGGAGTTGAAGCAAAAGGCATTGGATTTGTTGAAAAGCAAATACACAGGCTTTGGACCGACACTGGAACACGAGAAATTGATCGAGAAAGAGAAACTGAAAATATCCGTTTGCTGGCTGGGGATATCCTTGCTCCCAATAATACCCAAGCGGTGAAAGTACTCATATTGAATTTCATCTCACGACTGAAATGATCTTTGGAAACCACATGACCGCGCCTAGCGTCATCAAACAAAACGAAACTGCTTTTTCGGAGTATACTTTCGCCATTGTTCTCGTACAATACGTAAATCGCCAGCCGCCACAAAATAAATTTCAAAGCCAGTAGTAACAGCAAGGAAAAAAATGACGAACTCCTCCAACACTCCATCATTACGACGACGCGCTTTGATTACTTTGATTGGCATTCTCTTATACGGCGGCCTTTCCTGGGTCACCAATATTTTTCTGGCAGGCGGTCAGGGTATTGAAATCCGTCCCGGCGTCGCAGTGCCCGTCTTTGTCGGATTATCCTTTGGACCATTGCCAGGATTTATATAGAGGTTAAGATAATGATTTTGAAAATCTTCTACCGAAAATATCCGCAAAACAAGGCGTTTTGGCTGGTTTAAATTCCAAATATTTATCTTAATGTCTATAGTTGGTTTCTTCGGAAATTTACTGGGTGACTTTTTGACCGGCTGGCTCAGTTACCCACCCAATCCCAGCACCGGCAACGCCATGCTCGATATTGTCAAAGGCTTTTTCCTGCACTGGCAATTGGGCAATGGGTTGATGGGAGCAATTGCTGGTCTGGCGACCTTGTACAGTACCCGCTACATCACCTTCAAAGATTATCTTCGCGCTTTTGTCTTTACTGCCATCGCGATCCTCCTCTCGATGGGTCTGGCTTCCGTCATTGACGTCAATCTTTTTAGTATGTCATTTCAGGACGGCTTGCAGGGACTATTCCTGCCAGTGGTGCGCGTCAACCTGGTCAACGCCGCCATCCTCGTTCCCATCCTGCTCTACAACCGCCAGCATCTCGACCTGAGCTCCACCACCTGGATACAATCCGGCATGATGCGACGGCTCTCCTTCGCAATCCTTTTATCCGCAGCGCTACCAGTAGCCCTGCTTGGCTTCTTCTTCGTGCAAGGCACGGGAAAATCCATTGAAACATCCGAACTAACAGTCAAACTCATCTTTACCGTAATCGCAACACTGGTCTTTACCATCGCCAACGCTGGCTTGCTGGCGCAAAACATGTCGCGCCCCCTTCTGCGTTTAACCGAAGCCGCGCGAACGATGGAAGATGGAAAGTTAACCAGCGCCCAGGCGAGTGATCTCCAAACGACCGCAGGCACAGACGAAATCAGCCGCCTAAGCCAAATGTTTGGACGTATGGCACATGAGGTCGTCCAACGTGAAGAGGGACTACGCCAACAGGTGCAGGAATTACGCATCGAAATTGACCAGGCAAAAAGAATGCGTCAAGTCTCAGAGATTGCCGATAGTGACTACTTTCGTGAATTGCAGGATAAAATCAAGAAGATGCGGGACAAGAAATCCTCCTGACGCTAAAGCGCATTCACGATCTCCCGCACAAACGCAGGTCCGCGATACGCCAAACCTGTATAAATTTGGACAAGCGCCGCGCCCATATCAAAGCTCAGGGATCCGCATTTTTGATTACGCCAAATTTGCAGAACCCTTGCGCGAACAGCTCCGCAGAAACGCCGAAGAATTGGCCGTCGCTAACGGAGTGTAGATCGAGTTCATTCGTAAGAAAAACTTTCGGCGCTGTATTTTACGGTGTAGCTGGATTGATAACTCGGCGCTATCGCGATTACGTTATCGGTCAAGGCGCGTTGGAGCAATTGATAATCCGAGTAGTACAAATAACTCGCCTGTTTGGATTCCGCCGCTTTGGCGGGTCCGCTTTGTTGTTTGCCCGGCGAGACGGTTAAGAGATTCGAGCCGTTGCTTTGTATCTGATTGGTGACGCTGGCGGTCGCGCCTTTGCCGAGCGAGAGCAACGCCACCACAGTCGCCACGCCGATCACGATTCCCAAAATGGTAAGCAGGGAGCGCATTTTATTGGCGCGTAAGGCGCGTATCGCAATTTTGAAGTTTTCTGAAAATAACATTTTAATGCTCCAATTCGTAAGTCGGAATTAATTCCGACTTACGTTATTTTATTCTTCCACGCGCGGCGTACCCGCTTTAATCGGATTTGGATTCGCTTCGTCTGAAACAATGCGCCCGTCTGAGAGTTTGATAATTCGGTCGGCGTGACGCGCAACATAAGCGTCGTGGGTTACGAGGATGACGGTTTGTCCGTGTTCGACGTGCAGTTTTTGAAACAAGTCCATAATCTCGAAACTCGTCTTGCTATCCAACGCGCCCGTCGGTTCGTCCGCAAGCAGAATGGCGGGTTCGTTGACCAACGCGCGCGCAATCGCCACACGCTGTTGTTGTCCACCTGAGAGTTCGTTGGGCGCGTGGTGCATTCGGTCTGAAAGCCCGACTTTCTCCAAAGCCTTCATGGCGAGGTCGTCGCGCTCTTTGCCCGCGAAGCCCGCGTAAGTCAACGGCAACATCACATTTTCCAACGCGCTTGTTCGCGCCAGCAAATTGAATTGCTGAAACACAAATCCGATTTTGCGTCCGCGCGTCTCGGCTAGTTTTGCTTCGTCCATGTTTTCAACCGCGAGTCCGTCTAATATGTACTTTCCGCTGGTCGGCGCGTCGAGGCATCCAATGATAGACATCAACGTGCTTTTGCCCGAGCCAGAAGGTCCCATAATTGCAACCATCTCGCCTTTATTGATGGTGAAACTTGCGCCGTCCAAAGCGTGTACTTCGCTATCGCCCATTTGATAGACCTTCATCAGGTTTTCTGTTTGTATCATTTTATTTGCCTCCGCCAAAAAGATTTGGCGCTTTAAAACTGCTGACATGCGTCAATTGAATGCGGTCGCCTGCTTTGAGGTCGCCCGTCACGACAACTTTATCGCCGACGATTGCGCCGCTGACAACGCCAACCCGTCGCGCCGAACCGTCGCTTTGAAGCGTCCAAACGTGTTCGCCGTCCGCGTCGTTTTTGATTGCGGCAATCGGCACGGTTAAGGTAGCGGCGGCGGCTTTTACCGTAATGACTACGTTCGCGGTTGTGTTCAAAGGCAGGAAGGAGTCGTCCTTGACTTTATCCAAATTAATGCGGACGGTATATTTGACCAAGCCCGAAACAATTTCGCTGACGGGATTAATCGCCGCGACTTTGCCTGTGAACGTAACGTCGGGCAGAGCGTCCAACGTGATTTCCGCTTTGTCGCCCAACTTGACGCTGGCGATATCCGCCTCGTTTATGCTTGTGTCCACAAAGAGATGATTCATATCCGCGATGTTGACAGCCAACTCGCCCGCGCTAACGACGTCCCCCGCGCGATGTTCCACCGAAAGCGCTTCGCCGTCGAAGGGCGCGATAACGCTCAACGAATTAGCGATTGCCTGCGCCGCGTCCACTTTGGCTTGCGCCGCGAGAATATCCTGCTTGTTATTCTTTAAGCGTTCAACCTTGCGTTGCAGGTCTTCTAATTTCGCGCGCGACAACTCTAAATTGTTTTCCGCGTCGGTCAGAATATCTTCCGTAGCGGGACCCTTGAAATATCTTGTCTTCCATGTATAAGTTCAGCCGACGGTATCCCTTAATTCATACCACCCACGACTTTCCGTTTGCGGGATCTTCTTGTTGGTCTGCGCATACTTCCAATAAACTTCTTTGTCATGGAAATCTACTTCGGCGTCTCTTAAGTCAATCATCGCCTGCGCGAGTTCGCTATCCGAGTTGGTCAGGTCTTCGAGGCTTTGTTGCGCGTTTGCCAAATCCGCTTGCGCCGCAGCGATGCTCGCGGACGTGCTTTCGGGTTGCAACGCCAAGAGAATATCCCCCGCCTTTACGGTTTGTCCCGTTTTGACGTAAACCGTCTCCACCACGCCGCTGGTCTTCCAATTCAAACTGGCAAACGACTGCGCCTCCAACGAACCGGAAGCCTCCGCCGTTTCAGTAAGATTCATAGAAACAACTTCCGCCGTCGCGGATTGATCGGCTTTGCTCGCGTTTATCGAATAAAATCCGGCGATGATGAGCATTATGACTACCGCAACAATCATAATTATTTTTTTGCTTTTGAAAACCTCAAATATTCTGTTCATGTTCAGTATCTCCTTTGTCCGTTGATCTGTCTCAAAGATACCGTTCAAATGCGCAGAATTTATGCAGATTGAATGTAAGGGTGTGGAGGTTTGGAAAAGGCGCGCGGCTGCGATATTATTTACGCCATGATACGCAACGCACTCGCTTCGAGGCGGTCTTTCCACATGCTTGGGACGATAAGGAACGAAAAGTGCGTAGTGGATTTGCGCGGAAAGGTGGAAAATACTAACGCTTATCCGCGCGCTCGATGCAGACGATGATTGTCGCGGCGGGACAAAGCGCGGGGCTGGGTCGGCTGGCTCCGCCCGTGTGCGTAACGCCGCATGTCCTCCGTCACACTTGGCTTTATATGTTGCGCCGCGCAGGAATCAGCGCCGAAATCCGCGCCACGCTTGCGGGGCATTCGCTTGAAACGACCATGCGATACGGCGCGCCGAAACGCGACGAAATCAAGCGCGCGATGGCGGCGTTGGATGACGCGGTGGCGGCGTGAAAGGTTTGAAATTAGCAACTTAATTTTTTGACGTCGGTACTAAAACATGGTACTATCGCGGCGTGAATAAAAAACACCGCCAAACGCTAGAGTCCGTCTTTGCCCGCCCCGATAAAAAGGATATCCGCTGGGATGACTTTTTAGGATTGTTGAAGGTTTTGGGCGCGGACGTGACAGAGCGCGGCGGCTCGATGTTTGGGATTCGTTTGAATGGACGATATGCCGTGTTTCACCGTCCGCACCCGGACAATGTGATTTACTTATCCATGCTGAAGCGTATACGACGCTACTTAGCGGAGTGCGGCGTATCGGCGGAGACAGGAAAATGATTCGATATAAAAACTACGCGGGCGTCGTGGAATACGACGCCGAAGGAAAAATTTTCACAGGCGAGGTGTTCGGTTTGCGCGACGTGATTACTTTTCAGGGACGCACGGCGGAAGAATTGGAACAGTCTTTTATGCAATCTATTGACCTATACCTCGAAATGTGCGAACATGACGGCGTAGAGCCGCAAAAAACTTTTTCAGGGCATTTCAATTTACGCCTTGACCCTGAATTACACAGGCAACTCGCCGAACGCGCCGCGCTGGAAAAGACAAGCCTAAACGAGTTTGTCTCTCACATCTTGGAAGATGCGTTGTAAAACAAAAAGCAACTTGCAAGTTGGCTTTTTGTTTTAAGAAAAGTTTCCGATGAAACCGCCATGCAATACGACGCGGTTGCGGTTTGAATCACCCCTCCCCCAAGCGCCACTCCAACGCCGTGAAGCGATTCGCGGTTTTATTATTTCGCAACGCAATGCTGACAGCGACCTTCATAAGACTATTTTCCAATGGATTTAAAATATTCGCGGATAGCCAGCGCAGCCGACGCGCCTTCCCCTGCCGCTGACGCCGCTTGATGCGTAGAGTCGGCGCGGACGTCGCCTGCCGCAAAGACACCGGGGATGCTGGTCATTAAGTGAATCGTTTTGACAAAACCCCATTGATTCAATTCCGCTTTGTCTTTCAAAAGGTCGCTGTTCGGGGTCAGACCGATAAACACAAAGACGCCGTCGTAATGAAATTCTTTGTTCTCGCCCGTCGTTTTATCTTCGACAAGAATAGATTCGAGTTTCTTTTCGCCGCGCAATTCTTTGACGCTGTAATTGAGAAACACTTGCATATTCTTTTGCTCGGCGACTTTATCTTGCAATATTTTGCTTGCCTTCGCTTCTTTTGAATGCACAAGAACGTCTACTTGCGACGCGAACTTGGTGAGGAAGAGACCTTCTTCAAACCCGCTGTTGCCGCCGCCGACGACGAGAATTTTTTTGTCTTTGTAAAATGCGCCGTCGCAGGTTGCGCAAAAGTGGACGTTAATGCCGATGAGTTCGTTTTCGCCGGGGATTTCCATTCGGCGGTATCTCGCGCCCGAAGCGAGCAGAAGCGCCTTGCTATGATAATGTCCGCCCGACGTCGTGCGGACGATATGATATTGTCCGTCCTCTTCAATCGAGCTGACCTCCTGCGCCTGCAAAAGTTCTGCGCCGAATTTACGCGCCTGCCGACTAAGCCGATCCGCAAATTCCGCGCCGCTGATGCTTTCGTCAAAGCCGGGGAAATTTTCCAACATCTGAGTAATGCCCGCCTGTCCGCCCAGTCCCGCTTTTTCAATCACCAGCGTATCCATCCCTTCGCGGGCAAGATACAGCGCGGCGGTTAAACCAGCAGGTCCGCCGCCGATGATGATGACGTCGTAATACTCTTTACTCGCTTTCGTTTGCAAGCCGAGTTTTTCCGCCAGTTGCGCGTTGGACGGCTCGGTTAAAATTTCGCCGTCGGGGAAAATAATGGTGGGGATGACGCGCATACCCTTGTTGATTTTTTCAACAAAAGCCACGCCTTCCGCCTCTTCTTCAATGTTTACATTGAGATACGGCACGCGATGTTCGGCAAAAAAGTTTTTGGCGCGTTTGCAATCAGGACACCAAACGGCGCCGTAAACGGTAATCATGGATGGTTTTAAGTTGAATAAATTTGGGTCGGTAGTCATGGATTCCTCTTGTCCGTGCAGATGGATTTCAAAGCGGTTGCAAATAAAGAAAGACCTCAATCAACTTGCAACGCGAGTAATAACGCTTCATACTCTTCCCGACATTCGGGACACATTTCCAAATGGCGTTGGATGAGCGGCATTAACTGCGCGGGGTTTTCTCCGCGCAGTTGCATTTCGGCAAATTGATCAATGAGCGCGTGAACTTCGTCGCAAGTAAGTTCTTGGTCGCGGGTCATTGCCAGCATAGCAAGGACGGTCTGCGCCTCGACTTCTTGAGGCGATTTTCCAAAAAGACCTTGCAGCCAACTTAAGAATTGTTTCATCATAGGTTTGACATTCATCCAACGGATTTATTTACCAAACAGGTCAAGCAGTTCTTCGGGATCAAAACCTTCGCGCTTTAATCGGCGCTTGAGTCTGAGCCTTGCGTCGTGCATCATTTTATAGAGAGCGTTTCGATTTGTCCCCATGCGCCGAGCGACTTCTTCCATCGAGACGCCTTTGACGCCGATGGCGGTCATAACGGCGCGTTGACGGGGAGTCAACTCTTCGGCAAGGATTCGCTCCACCAAGTTGACGGCGTCCTTGCGCTCCAGTTCGGTCTCAGGGAGCGGGTCATTGGCGGCGAAGCGTTCGGAGGAAATTTTATCGGGGTCGTCGCCTTCTTCAAGTTCGTCGAGCGAGACTTCCTTCCATTTGCGGCGACGGAGTTCGTTCAACGCGATACGGATGGCAATTTTATAAACCCAAGTGGTGAATTGACTGCGCCCTTCAAACGAATCCAAATGATCTAAAACGCGCAACAAGGTTTCCTGCGCTACGTCTTCCACAAACGATTCAAAATGACCAGAACTAGGGGGAAGCCAGCGCGATAACACTTGGGGCAAAACGCGCAATAAAATGGCGTGTAAATCTTCCAAAGCGGAGTCGCGTTGCAAGTCGGAGGCGCGTAAGTCATTGAGCCAATGTTCATTGTCGCGTGAGGTGGGCATACGCCGATTATAGATGATTTTGGCGAGAAAAAAAACGAGATGGGAAAAAGAGGGTGTGCGTCAGTTTTTTGAAAACTGATCTGGGCGCAAGGATTTTGCTTTGCCAATTGGCGAACGGCGCCAAGGGTGATTAGCCGCGGGAATAGAGGATT
>Ga0315281_10000149_pt1 | contig 87501 bp, 85 predicted proteins | sample YL17G07_0_MG_FD_204540 | JGI IMG/M metagenome (GOLD analysis project Ga0315281, IMG submission 204540) | Sediment microbial communities from Yellowstone Lake, YNP, Wyoming, USA - YL17G07_0 | ecosystem: Environmental > Aquatic > Freshwater > Lake > Sediment | place: USA: Wyoming | collected... | reverse complement strand
CGAGCATTTCGAAACGTCCTTCCCGAAAACAATGAGATGGTCATGCGTTCCCGACAAGAACTGTGCATCACTATCTGGTGAAATCCTTTTTTGCCAAACAACATTGGATACGAAATTCCCCCGCCCAAACACCTCATCGCACAACACCTTGAGGTAGTGCGCCTCATTGTCGTCGATGGTGATCCACAGCGACCCATCATCCGACAGTAGCCGCCGAATGATCTCCAGCCGATCCCGCATCAGCGACAGCCAGATCGAGTGCTCCACCCCGTCGTCGTAATGCGTAAAGGCGCTGCCGGTGTTGTATGGCGGATCGATGAACACACACTTCACCTTGCCCGCAAACTCAGCTTCCAGCGCCTTCAACCCCAGCAGGTTGTCCCCGAAGATAAGCCGGTTGTCGAAGATGTCCTTGTCCGTCACTCTTTGCTTTGCGTGATATGACTTCTCCGCGTCTTCCAGCAAAATGCGCGGCTCCAGCTTCGGCCGGTTCTCCTTGCCGATCCACGTGAGTTCTAGTTTTTGTTTCTTCGACACGATGTAGTCAGGCAAGGGATTGAACACAGACAGTCCAGATGTCTGGGTGACCGGTGCGTAGCGTCGCAAAGGGCGCAACGTTTCGGCCCGTACCGGTGAAACACCATCCCAGCAAGCCGTGGTCGTCCGCCTGACCAAGAGCGGCGGCTAGCGCGCCGGCATCGGGTGGTGTTTGCCGCAGAGCAGCTTCTGCCGTGGCTGCTAGTCGGCGCCAGGTTTTCAGGTAACCGTCATTGAGAGCCTCGCGCCGATCAAGTTGCAGGACCCTCACAGTCTCGGCACCCTTGGCATCTTCGGCACCGATGACCGGGTCGTAGCGAGCGACTATCACGCCGATCAAGGGATCGAAGTCTAGAAACTGCCAAGGATCTTCCGCTGTGGGGTCGACCAGTTTCGGTATGCCATTTTCCAACGGGAAGCGATTGCCTTTGAAGCGGCCACACTCGGTACAACAAAGCAGAAGATTCGGCCACCGAAACATTCTGTCGGGATTATTGGCCTTGGGCCAGAAGTGCTCGATGTCCGTTGCATGGGAATCACAGCAATACATGCAGCGTTCGCGCTGTCCGGCCATGCTTCTGAGGGCACCATGGACTGTCTTGAGCGATTTGGTCTGTCTGGCAGACTTCCATTCGCTTTCGATATTGAGGTTTCCGTTTGCCCGTTTGGCATCGGCATCTGCCTGTCGTCGCTCCAGAGCCGTACGGGTTGCGGCAGGCAGGGGTGTGCGCGTAATGCGGCGCATGAGCTCAGAGTTCTTCGTTGGTAACGGCGAACAACTGAAGCTGTCTTTCCTTCTGCTGCTCTGCTGCGGTCAGTTTCGCGCCTGCCCGCTTCTTGGCTTCCAGTCGGGCAAGTTCGGCACGGCCCTCGACCGCCCTGGGTGAGCGGGTATTCTGCATGCCGAAAGCCTCGGTAAGCAGAATCGTGTCCGGTCTGGAAGCGACCACTTTCTCATATTCTGTCTGAGATAGAGCTCTAGGCACCGCGTCGCTGCCGGGTTCAGGCAGAACGAACAAGCCGTTCGGATCCGCTGCCTGGCATATGATCGGACTATGGGTAGTGACAAGAAACTGGATGTTGGGAAAATGGCGCTTGAGCCAGAATCCGATTTCCCGCTGCCACTCGGGATGGAGATGTGCGTCGATCTCGTCGATTAACACCACGCCGCTGCGCTTGACGAATATTCTTCCTTCGGCATCCTTTGCGGTGAGGCCGGCGATACCGTAGGCATTGATCAGGTGTCGAAGAATATCCGTCAGCAAAGCTAATGCGGCGCGATAGCCGTCGCTCATTTCGCTCCATGCCAGATGCACACCCTTGCGGTCCGCGAGCCAAAGACCGTCGGAATCCACTCTATCCACGGTGATCTGGTTGGGCATCAGCTCATCCTTGAGAATTTCCAGAAGCAGGGCCAGTTGCTCGCGTTCGGCTTGCTTGTTTTCAAGTTCCTTGTATTTGAGGTCGCGCAGCCAGCGGTCGGCCTCGGCCAAGGACGCAGCTTCCTGAAACATGGTCGCAAAGCGGGCAGTAGATGGGCTGATCATCTGTTGCATGGCCTCGGATGACGCGCCAAAGACACGACGAAAGGGGCCGTAGCCGCAGGCAAACCAACCAGTTGCACTAGGCGACCAGATGGTTCGATCAGGTGTCTGGTAATTCTTCTGCTTGCCGGGCGGAACAACCGCTAGTAACGAAGTTTCCTTGCCGCCGTTTTTCAGCTCGATCTTGGCGGGAAAAATTGACGAAGACGGCGCTCGTCCTGAGTCTGCCAACTGATCGTCGCCCGGGGTGCTGACGATCTCGATCTGAATACTAGCTTCGTTGGCGCCATTCCGTATCCAGCGGTGGAAGCTGGGCTGCAATGCACGAGCTGTGTCCTTGCCGGTGAGGCCGATTGCAATCGCCTTGAGGAGCGTACTTTTACCGGAACCGTTGTCACCGGTGAAAACTGTCCACCCGGCGTACTGCCCATTGCCCCGATCAAGGTCGAATTGCAGGTCTGCAAAACCACGGATGTTCTTGATGATCACTTTACCGATATACATGCCCGCATCCTCTTATACCGTCAGAAGTGTAATTTGATCATTTTGCCAGCACCGGCAAAATGATAGCTGTTTAAGTTGGAATTTTGTCACACCAGTCGGTATATCCATAACTAAATCATGGCTCCCATCTGTCAACGCGTGCGGCAGTTGGTTTTCCTTGCCGATCCAGTTGAGCTCGAGTTTTTTGTTTTCTGCCCATCAGAATTCCCACCCTTGCCGCTGCATGAATCCTTCAAGGTCTATGCAGGGAACATTGAAGTGCTGACATACGTTGGGAATCTTTGCCGCATTTTGCTTGAGTTGCTCTTCCGTAACGACCGTACCGCCTTTGATTTTGGCGCACGCGATAACAAAAGGATCGGCAACGGGTGTGCCTTTCAAGCGTTGCTGCTCACCGATCAAGTTCTGGAAGTGCGGAATCTGGAATATCTGCGCAACAAACTGAAGTTCAGCCGCGTTCGGTGTGGTAAAGATTTGCTTGTTTTGTTTCGCCCACGCCAGCACATCCGCGCTTACGTTTTGCCGCCCGAGCTCATTCCAGACTTCACGGGTTGAAATAAGATTTTGCTGCTGGATCAGGGTATCCAATCCATCCCAGATGGTTTTGAATACGCTTGGATAGAAATGCTGGAGTGAACGCAACGAACTGGTGTCGAACACATAGATCACGCTGCAGCCCCTTGCAGAATACGCTGCTCCAGCCCGGCAAAATTCTTGGGCTTGATCCCCAGCAAATCCGCTGCCTGCTCGACACTAAGCTGGTTTTTGTAGTGGCGGCTGACCACCTCTCTGGCGAAACGGTCGCTCAGGTAAACATTCCGAGATGCGTACCAATCCCCGCCTGCACCCTTCTTCCGCTGTGCCGCCCATGCTCTTGCCTTTCGCTCATAAAAGGCGGCAGTGACACGACCTTGATCGAGGAAGCGGCGCAGTATGGCTTCGCGGCTGGCTCCGTAGCGCGCCGCAAGGTCTGAAAACTGCTGTTCTGAAGCGCGCTCGATATCTGCCGGAAACTGTTTCGCCTGAGCCTGAAAATCTGGCGAAGGAATCAGGATTTCTGCTGCGATTGCGTTGCAAAACCGCTCAATCTGTTTTTCCTGATCCGGCAAACGCTCGACATATCGCAGGTCGAATTTGCTTAATCCGTTAACACTGAGCAACAGGTGCGCAATCTCATGGAGCAGGCTAAAAATCTGTCTTGTTTTGGTTGTGCTGTTGTTCAAATAGACAACGGGGAACTGGCCGTCAACAATGCAAAATCCGGAAATATCCCTCTGCTCGAACGATTCTTTGAATATGAATACGCCTTTGTCCTCTATCGCTTTCCGCCAATTTTTCAGCGCATGATCTTCATCTTTCCAGCGAATTTGCTCTTCGAGAGCGATACCCAGGTAGCTACGAACCGTTGCCGCCTGATCTGCGACAGAACGTGCACTGGACAATGACAATTCCTGCCAAATGCAATGTTCACTGGGATTACGACTGCCAAACAATTCCCGTAGCGCGAGCTGATAAGCGTGGGCACGGCGGATGTGCAAGTGGGTATCGGCAGCAAGCGACTGCAAATCTTCAGTTGGCAACGTTCTGAATTCTCGCGCTGGACTTACCTCTTCCGGGGGGGCAGGCAAAAAGAAAACTGCCAATGGGCGTTTGTAAATTTGATATGCCAGTTTTTCCAGTTGGGGATAGCTTGGGAACGCATCACCCGCTTCCCACGCTTCAATTTCTTCAACAGGCCGCTTCAAACGAAGGGCGACATCGAACACCGACAGCCCGATGGACTGTCTTGCCCAACGCATAACCTCTGGCCGTACTCCGGCGACAGGTTCAATTCTCATGTCAACGCCCCAATATTTTTACAAGACAGAATTATCACCCAAAGCCGGGAACCACGGCCCCGGAATCTTCTGCTGCAACTTACCCGCAATCCCCTGCAAGTCCCCATACATTCCTACAGTCGCACCCATCACACGCATAATCTGCTCTTCTCGTTTGGCCCACTGTTTCATGATCGCCTTGCGTTCCTTGTCCAGGTCTTCCTGCATCGTCGAAAACACCTCGACGATAGCTTCCCCCCGCTAGCGGAAGCGCGGGCCGCTTCTTCTAGCCTATCCAGAGGCGAGTTCAGGTTTTTTGTTTTGAACCGCCAATGTCAGTTTTCCATTTATAAAGCAAGTAGTAACTGATTGATTATCAATGATTAATCCATGTTGTCCGTTTTCCAGTCACGTAAAAATCAAGCCCAATAAGGTATGTATTCCGAAAATTTAGAGGAGGTGTTTTCGGGATCTTTAGGTTTGATCCGGCCCAAGTCGATAGCTTCTTTGATCAGCCGAGACACTTGTGCCCGCTGTTTATCGGCGAGCCTGAGTCGTTCTCTCAAACTGGCGTTGGTCATGACAGCATTGGTAAAGTATTTCAACACAGCGTGTTGATACGATGCTTCAATCCGTTCAGTCTGTGACATATCAGCAAACTTCTTGGGCGCATAAAGCGTCACCTTGAATGCATTTTCCAAGGGCGTAAAAACCACTGGCGGTAGTCCAAACAGTTCCACGCTTTGGACTGCCTTTTGAAAACCGGTGCCGCGCTCTTCGCAGATGCGATAGCGTCTGAACGCTGAAGCCAGCCCTTCGTTGCGCGATTCTGGGGTGGTGCCGATCAATCGGTCAACGCGCTTGCTTGGCAGCAAATTCCCTGGATTGGTGAAGTCGATGCGGTCATCGAATACTTCAATCATCGGCCCAGCACCTGTAACAGTGAAATCCTGATGGATAAAAGTATTGGCGATGAGTTCTCGCAGGGCAATTTCGGGATAGATGCTGACTTCGACACGCAGTGATTGTTGGATGACTTCCGAATGCGGCAGTATGCGCTTGAGATAGGTGATCAAGCCTTCAAAACCGATGGCGTAGCCGCGCTGCCCCATATGTTCATCAATCGTTTCCACTTTGTTCATGCCGCGATACCGAATCACGCGCATGCGCTTGCGTTTGAGGGTTTCAAACTGGTCAAGATTGCGCGCGGCGGCAATGGCGCCGAAGTTGGTGATGTAATAGCCCTTGCCGTCCGGCACAAGCATTTCTTCATCGCACAGCCAGCGCATCAATTCCGCTTCGTCGTCAGGCAATTGACGTTGTAACAACTCGGCGATTCTTGCGAGGTCGAGCAACCCGATAATTTGGTTGGCTGCAAGCAGTGTGGAGGCACGCAACTCTTCCCAACGCGGCGCGTGACCGTGCAGCATGAGCGCGCCAATCTCTTGCCGGGAAGCTTTGCGTGTGGTTCCGCCTGAGCGTATCCATGCTTCTTCAATTGATTTGCCACGGCGGTGCGCTGGTTTGGCTGCCTGTTCTGGAATGCGTATCAATAAAACGGAAGCCCCGCGATAGTCCACCACGGCGTGGTCAATGGCCAATGCCGGTTCGATGGCGTCGCGCCCAATGTTCGCCAGTGTGTTGACGATCCGGGCAACGTCATCCTGCTGCACACCGACCAGCACTGCATCAGCATCCCGGATACCGTAGGCCAGAAAGCCGCCATTGGGGTGATTGGCAAAGGCAATCAGATGTTCTGTGAGCCGGTTTTTTTCAGACGACAAACCGCCTTTCCAATCAATTTCGTTGATTTCATGGGGGACCGGCTCAAGGCTTTGAGTCAGGTATTCCACAGCAGTCGCAATCCAGTGCTTATTCATTTGTTCCCATCGTCCGAAACAGGGGATTCCAGCGCCGGAAGCTCAAGCCCCTCAATCTCCTGCAATGACTTACCCGCAATTCCCTGCAAGTCGCCATACATCCCCACCGTCGCGCCCATCACGCGCTCAATCTGTTCTTCGCGCTTGGCCCACTGTTTCATAATCGCCTTGCGCTCCTTGTCCAAATCTTCCTGCATGGTGGAAAACGCTTCGACGATAGCTTCCACGCGCTGGCGGAAACGCGGGCCGGTGAGGTACTGGTAGACCATCTCGGTCTTGGTCTGCTGGCCTTCGGATGCCTGCCGCGCAAGGGCAAGCTCCAGCAATGACTGGCGCAAAATCATGGCTACCGGCAATGCGGCGCGTGGGTGTGTTATCCACACACCCTCGACCATTTCGAAGGTTTCAACGCCTTTCGGCAATATCTGGCTCACGATCACGGCGATCTCTGCTTTTGCCGTGCGCTGATCTTCCCGCAACTTGGCCAGCCAGGTATCGCTCCAATTCTTTGTGCGCTTGGATTCCCACAAAATGGTGCCGCTGGGATGGCCGCCGGTGCTAACTACCCGGTGCAGGACATCGCCACCAAATTCGCCCTTGGGCACGGGCTCGATGGCGTCGAAGGGGAATTTGGCGCGTAGCAGATTCTCAAGCTCCAGTTCGAGAACTTCACCCTGCAATTGCTGCGAGCCCTGCTCGGCTCGACGCTTGAGGTCTTCGATCTGTTTCTGCATCGCGGCAATGGTCTGCTCTTTCTCCATTACCTTGAGCTTCTGTTCGTCCTCGGCTTCTTTTTTGGCTTGTTGACGGGTGGCGTTGAGTCCTTCCTGCACGCGCTTTTCGACGGTGAGTTCCAGTTCGCGTTTGGCGTCATCGAGTTCACGTTGCTTCCGAAGCAGATCGGCCTGGGCCTGTTGCGCTTCGGCCAGCTTGGCCTCGCGCTGTTTGAGAACTTCCTGCAGTTCGGTGACCTCGCGGGCTTTCTGTTCCATTTCAGTCGCCGATACCAGCTTGGCCTTGCGCGCTTCGTCAGCAACAATCTTCGCGCGCTCCTGCTTCAACTTTTCAGTGACCTGGTCGTCGAGGGATTCCTTTGCCTTGGATAGCGCCGCTTCGCGCGAGGAGATGTCGCTCTCCTTCAGCGCCAAGCGCCGCTCGAAGTCGCGGCGCGTCGCTTCCAGCAGCGGCCCCGCCAGCGACTCGGTTAGCTTGATCTCGGTTTTGCAGTTTGGGCAGATGATGGTGGGTTCTGTCATGAATAACCTCACTTATCCTTACGCTTATCGACCGCATCACCCAGCAAACCACCTGCTTCACGCTCATCCAGAGTTAGCTTCGGGGTCGCGATCTTGGCTCGCTTTTCTACTTCCTTGATGTGTTCAGCCGGTGGAATTTGTTCAGGCAGCGTGCCGCCAATGCGTTTGATGGCATCGCGGACTTCCTTGCCGACTTGTTCGTGGGTCTGGATCGCCTGTGCCTGATTGCGCACCGCTTCACGCGCCAGTTTGTCTCGCGTTTGAGTCATGCGGAACTGGTTGGCCGCCAGCTCGGTAGCACTCATACGGTCGAGCAGGTTGTCTTTTTCGGGAATGGCCTTGCGCTGCTTGATGGCATCGCGCCCCAAGCCGCCGTAGAGGCCCTTATAGCCGGCGTCGTGAAACACGCCGAACATTTTGCTTTGTACACCGGCATCCTGCGCTGCACCGGATAATGCCTTGAACTCTTCGGCTGTTTGCTTGCGTAGTTCCAGCCGTTCCATGTCGGCGGCGGCTTGATCGCTCAGTTCCTGACGGCGAGACTGGATAGCGAAATATTTCTGCGCCTGGGCGATTTCGGGTTTGCGCGGGTCGCCGTTCTGGGCGATGAGGTAGCAAGCAAAGCGGGAGAGTTGGTAGTCATCGACAACTTGGATGGCCCCTTTGCCGCCGGCGATCGGTTTGCCGGCGCCGGCAAAGTGATGGTCTGAGTCGTTTCCAGATTGATTACAGGATGTTATGGCGCGCTCGACGGCCTGCTCGAAACGTCGCCACTGACTGTAGCCGAGCAAGGGTTGCAGATCCCGGGCGCTCCAGTATTCCGCACCATGCTGGTTGGTTCGCCTTAGTTCCTCGAAGGATTTGCCGCCGAGCGCGGGAAGTGATTTGTCGCTCATGGTCAGGACTCCTTGCCACTCGATAAGACACGTTTTTGCATTGGAATGTCGAGTTTACTCACTCATTGGCTCACCGGACGAGCTACTTTCCATCGGGCGGGCGTCATGCCAGTCGCCACCGAATGATAAATAGCTGTTCGGTCTTCGTGGCCTGCACCAGCTTCCCCTCGATCTGAGCGATGAGTTCTTCGCGTTGTTTGTCCACCTGATCCTGCGCTTCAAACAACGAGCGGCGCTTCTGATTGCGCAACGATTCTATCGCCTTGATCTGCTTCTGCCCCGCCAGTTTATCCTCAAGCGTCAACGCGCTCGTGGCTGCGCGGCGCGCTTCTTTGATCTGGCGGTCCAGGTTCTTGATTTCGCGTTCCAGGCCAAGCTTGAGGTCGTCCGCCCAGCCTTCGAGCTTTTCCACCTCCACTTCGAAAAAGCGCGCATTGCGCTCGGAGATATTGCGCTGGATTACTTGTTGCCGTTGCAGCGTCTGCGTTTCAAGCGCTGCACTCGAAGCTGAAACTCCGGTCTTCGTTACGGCGCCGGGCAAGGACAACAAGCGCCGGGCGGCCTCACCATCCACCGACTGCCCGTCATCGGTGACTACGGCAAATATCAGGTAATCCTCGGCTTGATCGAGCGCCTGAATGGTAAGGTGCGACAGCGCAAGTTCTCCCCCTTTGCCAACCAGCGGTTCGAGAATGCTGACTTTACCGGCATGCGCGGTGTAATCGAAATGGATTTCGGCGGCGGGCAGGTTCCGGTTCTTGGCTTGTTCGATCACCGCCTCGGCCAGCGGATGGTTGAGCCGATAGGTATGCGCTTCGCCGGAGCGGCGCGGGAGTTCGTACAAGCCGATCGGAATCTCGGGCCCTGCCGCGGGAAATGGAACGGTTCGCAACCGGAATGTCCAGTCTCCCGCGAATTCAGCGTGGCCCTTAAGCTCGTGGCGAGTCAACAGCATCAAAAGTTGCTCGAAGCGGCCCAGTGCGGCTCTCGAATCCTCATCTCGAACCTTGAGTTTCTCGCGCACCTCGTCGTCGAAATGTTCGAGCAGCTTGCGCCGCGTTTGGGTCATGGTCTCGTTTATCTCGAAGCTGAGTTCGAGCTGTAGCTGATCGAACGCGACTTCGATTTCTTCCGGCTTGCGGCAGCGTTGATAAATGTCGGCGATACGCTTCTCGAAATCCACGCCCGACTCGATCGCACCCAGCACCTCGTCGCTGCTGCCGAACACGCCGTCGAAAAGCTTGAGTTTTTCCGACAGCAGCTCGAAGACGCGGCGGTCTGCATCGTTCTTCCGGTTGAGAAAATTGACCACGACCACGTCATGTTTCTGGCCATAGCGATGGCAGCGGCCAATGCGCTGCTCGATACGCTGCGGATTCCAGGGAAGGTCGTAATTCACCACCAGCGAACAGAACTGGAGGTTGATGCCCTCGGCGCCCGCCTCGGTCGCGATCATGATGCGGCCCTGCTCGCGGAAGTAGTCCACCAATGCCGAGCGCATGTCCGCGGAGCGGGAACCGGTGACCTGATCGGCGCCTTGGTGGCGCGCGAGCCAGGCGGCGTATATCTCCTTTGAACGATCATCCGTATTCGAGCCATTGAATAGCACTATGCCTTCGGCGAATGGGCTATTCGCCAGAGTGCGCAGTAGATAGCTCTGCGTCCGGCGCGACTCGGTGAAGATGATCGCTTTTTGCGCTGCGCCGAGTTCCGCCGCTTTGGCAAATGCAACACCAAGCACCTTGATTAATGCTTTCCCCTTGGCGTTTTGGTCAATAGACGTGGCGAGACGTGCGAACTCGTCAAGATCGGCAATCTCCTGCTCAAGCGCCGCGCGGTCGTTATCGGAAAGCGGCTCTGCCGCTTCGTCCTCGGTCCACTCCTCGGCGGTTTCATCGAGGGTCTCGTAATCCTGGTCGAGTTCTTCCTCAAGCGACTGCGCGGGCTCTTGAGCGCGAAGCTTCAGTTTCAGCCGATTCGAAATCGATGTCAGCGCACCGGCAATAGCGAAGGTCGAAGAGGCGAGCAGCTTGCGCAACACCAGCGTCATGAGAGCGCGCTGGCTGGCCGGGAGCGCATGGAGGTTGTCGCGCCGCAGATATTCCGAGACGAGATTGTAGAGGCGGTCTTCGCTTTCTTCAGGCGTGAACTCTTCCAGCAGCGGATGCCGCTTCGTGAATGGAATATAACTGGTGACCTGCCGCCGCAGCGTGCGATGGCAGATCGGCCTGAGGCGCGCTTTCAGCGTCTCGAAAACCTGATCCTGATTGAGATTCGAAAACTGTTCGCGAAAACTCTTGAGATCGCCGAACGCAAGTTCATCGATGAAACTGACCAGGCCGAAAAGCTCGAGCAACGAGTTTTGCAGCGGCGTTGCGGTTAACAATAACTTGTGCCGCTCTTTGAGCGCCAGCTTGAGCGTGTTGGCGATGACGTTGGATGGCTTGTAAACATTGCGCAGCCGGTGCGCTTCGTCGATCACGACCAGGTCCCAAGGCGTGTTGGCGACATCGGCCGCCTTATTGCGAGCAAAATGGTAGGAACAGATGACGATAGTGTCGTTGGCCTCGAACGGCCGGAAGTTACCGGTCTTGATCGCCGCGTTGTAAGACTTCATCTCCAGAATCGCGCAAGGCAGGAAGAACTTCTCTGTCAGTTCCTGATACCACTGCTTGCGCAGATTCGACGGTGTAATGATCAGGATGCGGCGCTTGCGCTCCGCCCATTTTTGCGACAGCACCAGCCCGGCTTCGATGGTCTTGCCGAGGCCGACTTCATCCGCGAGCAGCGCCCCCCTCGACAGCGGCGAATTAAACGCGAACAGGGCGGCGTCCACCTGATGGGGATTCAGATCCACCTGGGCGCTCGCAACCGCGCCCGCGAGCTTCTCAAGACTGTCGGAAGAACAGCGTTTGGTCAGCTCGTAGGCAAAGTACTTGGCGTGGTAGTCGGTTAGCTGCAAGTCGCACCTTTTTTTGGCCTGCGAACATTCTATCGGGAATCGTGAAAATGCCTGACGCTTTTTCCCCTCTTCTTACCCTCGCAAACAGGCGAGGGGATAGGGTTCGTTCTCAATCACGAGCGGCAGCCGACAGGCTACCTTGCCTTACAGCAGTATCAGAGGGTGAACGTCACGTCAGGCGGCGCGGCATCCGCCAGTTGATCGAACAGCCTGAGGAGCGGCGTGAGTTCGCGGTAGCGTTCGCACACCTTGCGCACGTAGTTCACGAAGCGCGGTGTGTCCTTGAGGTAGGCGGGTTTGCCGTCGCGGTGGTGGATGCGCGCGAAAATGCCGAGCACTTTGAGATGGCGTTGCAGACCCATCCACTCGAATGAACGATAGAACGCGGCAAAATCGTCGCCCACCGGGAGTGCGGCCTTGCGCGCGCGCTCCCAGTAGCGGATGGTCCAGTCGAGCACGCGTTCTTCTTCCCAACTGATGAAGGCATCCTTGAAGAGCGAAGCAACATCGTAGGCGATGGGGCCGTACACGGCATCCTGGAAATCGAGTATTCCGGGATTGGGCGTCGTCACCATGAGGTTGCGCGGCATGTAGTCGCGGTGCACATAGACGCTCGGTTGCGCAAGATTGGCGGCAACGATAAGCGCAAACTGCTCATCCAGAATGGCGCGCTGTGCGGAGCCGAGTGGGTGCTGCAGGTGGCGTCCCACGTACCACTCCGGGAAGAGATCGAGCTCGCGCCTGAGCAGCGCCTCATCGTAAGGCGGCAGCACGCCGGGACGGCTCGCGAGCTGCCAGCGGATCAGCGCGCCGGCGGCATCGTCGAACAGCGCAGCGGCGTTGCCGTCGTCGAGCGCCTCAAGATAGGTCGTGGCGCCCAGATCGGTGAGCAGAAGAAAGCCGCGCTCGATGTCCTGCGCGATCACGCGCGGCGCGTGCAGCCCCGCCTGCGCCAGCAGTTCGGCAACCTTGACGAAGGGGCGGCAATCCTCCTGCGGCGGCGGCGCATCCATGACGATGCGGGTGCCGAATTCCGCGGATATGCGAAAATAGCGGCGAAAGCTGGCGTCTGCCGAAGCCGGCGCGATGTGCAACTCCGCTGTTCCGCACACGCCGCGCAGCCATTCGAGCAATTGCTCATCGCGCGCGGTAGCAGGCAAAAAAGTGTCACTCATGGGCATATTTTTAACGGACAGGGTCTTACATTCGTGCGCATCGTAACCCGGAATTTTATCACTCGCGCCTCGTCCGCCCTTTGACTCCCCACACCTCATGCCCGCGACGACTCTGATGGCAAGACGGATTCCCGCCGTGTTCGCCGCGCTGCTGCTGGCGGCGCCCGCGTGGTGCGCCGAAAAAGACAGCGCGCCTCCGCTGCGCGCGATTACGGATTTGCGCGCGGCGGCGCAAAAGAAACCCGAGGCGCCGCGCATCCTCGAAGCCGGCAGCATCGAAGGCACGCTCGAGGAACGCTCGACCGCCAGCGGCGATGTCACGCTCACCCAGGAAGGGCTGAAAGTGCGCGCCGACAATGTCGAATACGACGATTCCGCGGGTACCGCCCTCGCCACGGGCAACGTGGTGCTCAACCGCGACGGCGACATTGTCAAGGGCAAGCAATTGCAGATCACGCTCGACACCAAAGCCGGCTTCATGGACAACCCGGACTTCTATTTCGCCATGAAGCCGGGACGCCGCCAGGAGGCGTGGGCGGCGGCGGCACGCGTGGAACTGGAAGGCGAAGACAAGGAACTGTTTCGCAACGCCAGCTACACGACCTGCAAGCCCGGCGAGAACGAATGGGTCCTGCGCATGTCGGAGCTGGAACTCGACCACGCGCGCTCGATAGGCACCGGGTACAACGGCAGCGTCGTATTCAGGGGCACGCCGATCCTGTACCTGCCCTACATGACGTTCCCGCTGGATAACGAGCGCAAGTCTGGTTTTCTGCCGCCGACGTTCGGCAGTTCTTCGACGAGCGGCCTCGAACTGGCCATGCCGTATTACTGGAATATCGCGAGCAACATGGATGCGACGCTCACACCCAAACTGTTCACGCGCCGCGGGCTGCAACTGGGCAACGAATTGCGCTACCTCGAACCGCGCTTCGGCGGACAGCTCGATGCCGAGTATCTGCCGAACGACAACCTGACCAAAGACGATCGCTACCTGGTGGCGCTCAAGCATACGCACAACCTGGCCGGCTGGATCGGGAATGGCTGGAATGCCGCGCTCAACGCGCAAAAGGTTTCGGACGATAACTACTTCCGCGATCTTTCAACGCGCATTTCCAATACCGCGCAAACCAACCTGCCGCGCGATTTTGCCGCCAGCTATGGCAACGACTGGCTGGGGTTTTCCGCGCACACCCTTTCGTACCAGACACTGCAGGATCCCGCCGCGCCGGTGGTGCCGCCGTACCGGCTGGCGCCGCAGGTCGTGCTCAACGCGCACAAGGAAGGCTATGGCGGCTTCGATGTTGGGGTGTCGTCCGAGCTGACCGGCTTTACCCATGCGACACTGGTCAACGGCAAACGCCTGATCGTCGCGCCTTCGATCGCTTTTCCGATGACGCGCAGCTTCGGCTTTCTCACTCCCAAGCTCGGCTACCATTACACGCGCTACGACCTTGGCGAGAACACCGGCGCATACGACCGTGGCGCGACGCGTTCGCTGCCCATCGCCAGCCTCGACTCCGGGATGGTTTTCGAGCGCGATTTCGCCTTTCGCGGGGCGCCGCTGGTGCAGACGCTCGAGCCGCGCCTGTACTATCTCCATGTCCCGTATCGCGACCAGGGCAACCTGCCCAACTTTTCCACGGCGGAAAGCGATTTCAATTTCGCGCAGATTTTCACGGAAAATATCTATATCGGCGGCGACAGGGTGGCCGACGCCAACCAGGCTACCGTGGCGGTCACCAGCCGCTTCATCGAGAAGGACAGCGGCATCGAGCGCCTGCGCGCTGCTTTCGGCCAGCGTTTCTATCTCTCGTCGCCGCGCGTGACGCTCAACACGCCCGGCGGCGCAGAGGTGCGCTCAAGCGATCTGCTCGCGGCATTCGCCGGACAGGCTACCTCGTCGGTCTGGCTGGACAGCGGCTTTCAGTACAGCACCAACCAGAACCGCCTGGAAAAAACCTCCACCAGCGTGCGCTATACACCCGAACCGGGCAAGATTTTCAACGTCAGCTACCGCTACACGCGCGACACCTTGAAGCAGATCGACCTCTCCTCGCAATGGCCGGTCAAGCCGGGCTGGACCGCCCTCGTGCGCCTCAATCACAGCCTGCAGGACAAACGTCTTCTGGAAGGGCTGCTGGGGCTTGAGTATAATCACGGCTGCTGGGAGTTCCGCCTCGTGACGCACCGCTTCGCCACCGCCACGCAGCAGTATTCCAACTCCATCCAGTTGCAGCTCGAACTGAAAGGTCTTTCCAGACTGGGCATCAACCCGCTGGACACGCTGCGGCAGAATATTCCCGGTTACCGACGTTCCGAAGAGATTATCCAATGATGCGTTTCCCGATTCTTTCCCTGACCCTTCTTGCAGCACTCCTCGTCTGGCGCCCAGGCCCCATCCATGCGCAGGCGGCTCCGCTGGCGCGTCTCGACGCGCCGCCCAAAAGCGCCGCCGCTCCGGCAAAAATTCTCCAGGTCGATCGCATCGTCGCCGTGGTCAACGATGAAGTCATTACCCAGAACGATCTCAACGATCGCCTCGGTGTGGTGATGCGCAATCTGCAGAAGCAGGGCGTGGCGCTGCCCGCCCAGGACACGCTCGTCAAGCAACTGCTCGAGCGCCTGATCAACGATATGGTGCAGATGCAGCTTGCCAAGGAAACCGGCGTCAAGGTCGATGACACTCAGCTCGACAAGGCGCTGCAGCGTATCGCCGACGAAAACAACCTCAAGCTTTCCGAATTCCGCCAATTGCTCGACAAGGATGGCATCAAATGGGAGCGCTTCCGCGAAGACATCCGCGGCGAGATGCTGATGGGCCGCCTGCGCGAGCGCGAGGTCGAAGCGAACATCGTCGTGACCGAAAGCGAAATCGACAATCAGCTCGCTCTCGAGGCGCGCGAAACGGGCCCCGACCAGGAATATCGTCTCGCGCATATCCTCATCCTGGTTCCCGAACAGGCCAATGCCACGCAGATCGAGGCCAAGCGCAAACGCGCCCTGCAGGCGCTGGCCGAACTGCGCAAGGGCGCCGACTTCGCGCAAATCAGCGCGTCGTTTTCCGATGCCCCCGATGCGCTGCAAGGCGGCAGTCTGGGATGGCGCAGCTCGGGGCGCATGCCGGCCATTTATCTCGATGCGGTTGGCAAGCTCGGCACCGGCGAAGTAAGCGATATTCTGCGCAGCGCCAATGGCTTTCATATCGTCAAGCTTCTGGAAAAGCGCGGCCGCAATGCCGAGGGCGGCGTGCTGCAGTCGCATGTGCGCCACATCCTGCTGCGCTCCAAGGACACGCTCACCGACGACGAGGCGCGCAACCGCCTGCTGCGCCTGCGCGAACGCATCGTGACCGGCGCAGACTTCACCGAGCTTGCCAAGGTGCATTCCGAGGACGCGAGCGCCTCCAAGGGTGGCGATCTGGGATGGATATCCGCGGGCGAAACGGTTCCCGAGTTCGAGCGCACCGTCAACGGCCTGCGTAGCGGCGAACTCAGCCAGCCGGTGCAGTCGCCGTTCGGCTGGCATCTGGTGCAGGTGCTAGAGCGCCGCTCCGAAACGCTTTCCGAGGACCGCCGCCGACAGCTTGCCCGCCAGACCCTGCGCGCGCGCAAATCGGACGAAGCCTTCCAGGAATGGCTGCGCCAGACGCGCGATCGCGCCTTCGTCGAATACCGGCTTGAAGAGAAATGACGCGGTAAGGTTGTAAGGCCGATTGCATCCGGCTTTTCTCCTTACCCCGCACTTCCTGCCGCGCCTCCATGCCGCCCACCCTTGCCATTACCTGCGGTGAGCCTGCCGGCATCGGCCCTGACTTGTGCGTCATGCTGGCCACGCATGATTTCCCGGCGCGGCGGGTGATACTGGGCGACCGCGATGTGCTTGCAGCGCGCGCCGCGCTGCTGGGTGTGCAGGTCGAAATGCCGGACTATGATCCAGGCAAGACTGCGGCAGCGGGAAAACTCGAGGTGCTGCACATCCCGGTGAGTGCACCGGTGCAGCCCGGCAAACTCGATACACGCAATGCCGCGCACGTCATCGCCCTGCTCGACCGCGCAATTTCAGGATGCCAGGGCGGAGAGTTCTCCGCTCTGGTTACCGCGCCGGTGCACAAAGCCGCGATCAACGATGCGGGCATCGCCTTCACCGGCCACACCGAATATCTCGCCGCGCGCACAGCCACGCCGCGCGTGGTCATGATGCTCGCCGGCGGCGGCATGCGCGTGGCGCTCGCCACCACGCACCTCCCTCTTGCCGAAGTGCCGCACGCCATCACGCGCGACTCGCTCACCGCCACGCTGCGCATTCTCGATCGCGATTTGCGTGGACATTTCGGCATCGCGGCGCCGCGCATACTCGTTGCCGGCCTGAATCCGCACGCGGGTGAAGCGGGGCATCTCGGCCGCGAGGAAATCGACATCATCGCCCCGGTGCTCGAAGCATTGCGCAGCGAGGGAATGCATCTCGCAGGGCCGCTTCCCGCCGATACCCTGTTCACGCGCAAGTACCTCGACCATGCCGATGCGGTGCTCGCCATGTATCACGACCAGGGTCTCCCGGTGCTCAAATACGCAAGCTTCGGCGCGGGCGTCAATGTCACGCTCGGTCTGCCGCTGATCCGCACCTCGGTCGATCACGGCACCGCGCTCGATCTGGCCGGAACAGGAAAGATTGATACAGGCAGCATGCGCGCCGCCATTGCGCTCGCTGCGCAGCTTTCCGGCAAGCGCTGCGTTGCCTAGCCTATTGAGAATTGCCAAATTGGCGACACTTCGCCAATCGGTGGCATGCCCTCTCCCCCAGCCCCTCTCCCGCACGCGGGAGAGGGGTGCAGCAGGGAATTCGCACAGCATGCTGTGCGCCTGCGGAACGGTCGCCTGATGCAGCGGGCGATGCGCCCTGCAAGGGGCCGACAGGCCGGGTGAGGGGAAACATTGCGAATTATGAAAACAACAAAAATCATGCTTCCGCGGCCGCGCAAACGTTTCGGCCAGCACTTTCTCACCGATGCGCATTACATCGCGCGCATCGTCGCGGCGATCGCCCCGCAGCGCGGCGAAACCCTGGTCGAGATCGGGCCGGGCCCAGGCGCGATTACCGCGCCGCTCATCGCCGCGCTCGGTCACATGCATGTGGTGGAAATCGACCGCGATCTCGCGCGCACCCTGCGCGAGCATTTCGCTGCCGGCCAAATCAGCGTCCATGAATGCGATGCGCTCGAATTCGATTTCGCGTCGCTGCCCGCGCCGCTGCGCGTGGCGGGCAACCTCCCCTACAACATCTCCACGCCGATACTGTTCCATGTCGCGCAGTTTGCCGAGCGCATCCGCGACTGCACCTTCATGCTGCAAAAGGAAGTGGTCGAGCGCATGGTGGCCCGGCCTTCGACGCCTGCCTACGGGCGGCTCTCGGTGATGCTGCAATACCGCTTCGCGATGAAAAAACTTTTCGTTGTGCCACCCGGCGCATTCTTCCCGCCGCCCAAGGTCGATTCGGCGATCGTGCGCCTGATCCCGCTCGACGCACATCGCGCACGTGCGCGCGACGAAAAACTGTTTGCGGCGATCGTCACGGCCGCCTTCGGCCAGCGCCGCAAGACGCTGCGCAACACCCTCAAACCTTTTATCGGCGCCGCCGAGCTAGTGAACATCGGTGTCGATGGCGGCCTGCGCGCCGAGAACCTCGGCGTCGCCGAGTTCATCCGTATCGCCGATGCGGTGGTATTACGTGGGGATGAAGATCAAAAGCATTGACCACGGGGGACACGGGGAGCACGGGGAAGGCAAGAGTCTTGATTGGTTCTTCGTGGAAACGGGATTGCTGTTTAAGAGTCGATAATCGAAATACACGCAGACTCGCATATCACTCGGTTAAGCCCAATAACCGTCGTCCCAGCGCAGGCTGGGACCCAGTCCGCCCAAGGTTTTACAATACGATGGACTGGATTCCAGCCGCAGTCTGCCCTCAAATGCTTAAATCGGGGGCTGAAATGACGAATATTTGGCGTGTGGCGCAAATAATTTCAAGCCGCGTGTATTCCCCAGGCATGCGTAAGAATTTCTTAACCGAGTGCCATGACACGCAGACTCGATTCGCAACAAGAACTGTTCTCCCCGTGCACCCCGTGGTTAAAACGGCTTTGAGTGTATAAGCAACCTACGCAGCGATCTTCTGGATGAATTCGATTTTGTAGCCATCGGGATCCTGCACGAAGGCGATCACGCTGCCGCCGTATTTCATCGGGCCCGGTTCGCGCGTCACGACACCGCCGCACTTCTTCACTTCCTCGCAAGCCTTGTACGCGTCGGACACCGCAACCGCGATATGACCGAAGCCGTTGCCGATGTTGTAGCTTTTGGTTTCCCAGTTATGCGTGAGTTCGATCACGGCTTCTTCGGCCTCGTCGCCGTAGCCGACGAAGGCGAGCGTGAATTTCCCTTCCGGGTAGTCCTTGCGCCGCAACAGCCGCATGCCGAGCGCTTCGGTGTAAAAGGCGATCGATTTGTCGAGATCGACGACACGGATCATGGTATGCAGGATTCTCATGGAATCTAATAACTTACGGGGATGCGCTCGCCGCCGCCCTGGAGCGGGCCGAGCGGATTGCGGCTTTCATTGATTTCGCGTATGAGCGGGCGGCCGCCCCACAGCTTGTACACCACCACTTCGTCCTTGAGCACCAGCACGGCGTTGAATCGCCAGCCGGTGGTCTCGGTAGTGCGCCTGAAGTTGAGGAAGTCGAGAAAAAATCCCCCGGTTCTTTCCGCCTTGATGTTGTTGATATCGACCGAAACGGCGCGGCAGCGCTCCTTGGCCTTGATGCAATCGAGAATGTCCCCGTCGATGCTTTCCGCCAAACCTGCCACCGCCGGGACAAAGCGGCTGATCAGATCGGAATAATTGAGCAGCGTGACGTTGTTGTTGGCATAAGGGTCGAAGCCGAGAGCGGCCAGATCGCCGGCGCGCGTCTTGTGCAATTCAATCTTGTCGTACGCGGCGCGCGCATCGCCGAAGTTGGCCCATGATGACTCGATCACGGATTTCGATTTGGGAAGAAGGTCCTGGCAACCCGTCATCAGCGTCAGACAGGCAAGCAGCGCAATCGTGTGCAGGCAACCTGCCCGGAATGTTCGAAAGCGCGGAATGCAAATCGTCATGGCATTACTCTCAGGGGGTGGCCGACGCGCGTTTTTCTTGACTACCACTATACCAGCAAGGACATTCTATCGCTTCCCGGAAAACTTCAAAATGCCCTGTAGAGATGATCGGTGCGGTCGAGTTCAGTGCGCAGAGCAAGGTAGTCCGTACACATTTTTTCGACCTCCAGCCAGAATGCCTTGGAGTGATTCATGTGGCGCAGATGCGCGAGTTCATGGCACACGACGTAGTCGATGACCTCGGGCCGCGCTTTCAGCAGCCGCCACGACAGGCGCACTTCGCGCCGCGAATTGCAGCTTCCCCAGCGGCCCAGCGCGTTCGAGAGGAGCACGCGCGGCGCGGGCAGGCCGTGCAGCCGCGCATACTGGAAAGCGCGCTGCGCCAGGTGCACCAGCGCTTCACGGCGGTACCAGGCGATCACGCGCTTGCCGATGTTCGCCGCGCTGCGATCTGTCACCGCGACAAGCAATCCGCCGGCGGTCAATTCAACCGTATCGCGGCCGGCAGCCGTAATCAATTGCAAATCGATCTCGCGTCCGAGATAGGGAAGCCGCACGCCATTTTCCCAGCGCATCTCCGGCACGCGCCGCGACGCCCACTCGGCGATTTTCTTCAACACCCATTTGCCATGCCCGGCAATCATTTTTTCGATGTCTTCGACGGGCGTGCTCAGGGACGCGCTGACCGCGAGCCCGCGATGATCGACACGCAGGCTGACGCCGCGCCGTCCGCGCTTGCGTATCAGCAGGTAGGAAACGCGATGGCCATCGAGCGCGAGGGCGCGCGCTACGGGCGCGGCGGCCGCCTCAGGTTGCGGACGGCGGAACAGCATGCGGGATGGTTGAAATGCGCGCCACTTCGTCCTCGATCCAGCTCTCGGCCTCGGTATTCACCTCTGCCGCCGTGCGGCCCCTGGTTTCGATGAGCGGACCGAAGCGCACCTGTATCGTGCCAGGATATTTGCGGAAGGCATAGCGCCCCCACACTTCACCCGCGTTGTGCGCGACCGGCAGAACGGGCGTGCCCGATGCGGCTGCGAGTTGTGCGCCGCCGATTCCGTAGCGCTTGCGCGTGCCCGGCGCGACGCGCGTGCCCTCGGGGAAAATTATCACCCAGGTGTCGTCCTTCAGCCGCTGCGTTCCCTGTTCGACGATCTGGTCGCGCGCCAGTCTGCCGCTCGAACGGTCGATGGAAATGGCGTGCAATATCCACAAACACCAGCCGACCACCGGCAGCCACAGCAATTCGCGCTTGATGATCCAGCCCGCCGCGGGAAGCGTATGCAGCAGATAAAGCGTTTCCCACGCCGACTGATGCTTGGATAGCACCACGACGGGAAAATCGGGGATGTGTTCCTTCCCTTTCGCTTCGCTGCGGATGCCGCAGGTGAACGCCACCCAGCGAAGCACCCAGCCGCCCCACATTTGCGCAGCGGCGTAAGAGGCGCGGAAGCCGAACAGGCGCGCAGCGAATACCAGCACGCCAAATAGCGGCGTAATCAGCACCACTCCTGCCAGGAAAATCAGTGAGCGCAGAAAAATCATGGCGCGTTCATGTTGCAACGAGATGCTTGCTCGCCTCGGCGAGATCGGCGAACACCAGCGTCTTTTCCGGCAGCTTGCCTTCCTTGTGCGTCTTTTGCCCCTTGCCGGTCAGCACCAGAATCGGCTGACACCCCATGCTTGCTGCGGCTTCGAGGTCGCGCCGCGCGTCGCCGATGCACGGCACGCCGGCAAGATCGGTCGCGAAGCGGCGCGCGATCTCCTCGTACATGCCGGTCCTGGGCTTGCGGCAGTTGCAGTTTTCGGCGGCGGTGTGCGGGCAGAAAAACAACGCGTCGATGCGCGCGCCCTGCATGAACACCAGCCCGGTCATTTTGTCGTTAATGGCGTTGAGCGTCGCCATGTCGAACAGACCGCGCCCGATACCCGCCTGATTGGTCGCCACCACAATGCGATAGCCGTTCCGATGCAATCGCGCGATGGCTTCGATCGAACCGGGGATAGGCTTCCATTCGGCAGGAGACTTGATGTACTGGTCGCTGTCGTAGTTGATGACGCCGTCGCGGTCGAGAATGACGAGTTTCATGTGGGTGGAAATCAGGCGGCCAGTTTGGATATGTCGGCGACGCGGTTCATGAGCCCGCCGAGCCGGGTGAGCAGAGCGAGGCGGTTGTTGCGCACTTTTTCATCTTCCGCATTGACCAGCACTTTATCGAAGAAGGCATCCACGTCGTTGCGAATACCCGCGAGGTCCTTGAGCGCCGCGGCGTAATCCTTCCTCTCAAGGTGGCCCGCAACACGCGGCACGAGACTCTCCAGCGAAGTGTGCAGGCGTTTCTCTTCGTCCTGCGCGAACAATAGCGGACTGACGGTATCGCCGTGTCCGGATTTCCTGAGAATATTCTGGATGCGCTTGTTGGCCGCGGCAAGCGACCCGGCCTCGGGCAATTCGCGGAACGCCTTGACTGCCTCGATGCGGTTCCACACCCTGCTGATCTGCGTCGGATTGCCGGCCAGTACCGCCTCGATTTCATTGGCGTCATAGCCCCTCTCGCGCAGCATTGAGCGCAGACGGTCGAGCATGAAAGCGTGCACGCCTGCCACGGTGTCCACGGCGAGCCCGGCAGAGAAACCCGACGCCGCTTCGTCGAGCAGTTTCCCGAGGTCGAGGTCCATGGCCTCGCTCTTCTCGGAAAGAATGCGCAGCACGCCGAGCGCGGCGCGGCGCAGCCCGAACGGGTCTTTCTCGCCGGTTGGCTGCTGGCCCGCGCCCCAGATGCCCACCAGCGTTTCGAGCTTGTCGGCGAGCGCCACGGCGATGCTCACGTCGCCCGAAGGCAGTGCATCGCCCGAAAAACGCGGCCAGTAATGCTGCTCGATGGCGCGCACCACCGATGGCTCCTCGCCATCGGCTTCGGCGTAGTACTTGCCCATCACGCCCTGCAACTCGGGAAACTCGCCGACCATGAGTGTGACCAGGTCGGCTTTCGCAAGCAGTGCGGCGCGATCCGCGTAAGGCATGCCCTTTGCGCCGCGCGGCAGCATCGACTGGATGCGCGTCGCGAGCTTGCGCAGGCGCTCCACGCGATCGAGCTGCGTGCCGAGCTTGTTGTGATAGACGATAGTAGAAAGCTGCGCGACGCGCTCGGCGAGTTTCACCTTGCAGTCGGTATCGAAGAAAAAGCGCGCGTCGGCAAGACGCGGACGGATCACGCGCTGGTTGCCCTCGATGACGTTGCGCGGGTCGTCGAGGCGCATGTTGCTCACGATGAGAAAGCGATTGGCGAGCTTACCTCCGCCCTCTACAAAGAGCGGGAAATATTTCTGATTCTGCCGCATCGTCAGGGTGAGGCATTCCTGCGGCACATTCAAAAACTCTTCCTCAAACGATCCCGGATAAACGGCTGGAAATTCGACCAGGGCCGTCACCTCATCCAGCAGTGGAAGGTAATCCTGAGAAGCGCCCAGCAAGCACCCGAGCCGCCCCGCTTGTTCGTCGAGCTGCCCGAAAATCAGCTGTTGGCGTGTGTCGAAACTCGCGATCACCGCACCCTCGTTTTCCAGGCGCGCTTCGTACTCATCTGCGTGCTTGAGCTCGAAGTTCTGCGCACCCTGGAAGCGATGCCCGTGCGTGATGCGTCCGGCTGCCAGCCCCAGCAGAGTCACCGGCACCACATCCGCGCCATGCAGCGCGACCAGCGCGTGCGCGGGGCGCACGAACTCGACCGTGGTGGCGCCATCGGCAAGCTGATAGCTCATCATCCTGGGTATGGGCAATGCCGCGAGCGTTTCCTCGAGCGCGGCCTGCAGGCCGGCCGCGAGAGTCATGCCGGGAAGAGTCTGGTCGAGGTAAGCATATTCTTCGCCGCCATCGGCCTTGCGCACCACCTGCGCAATACTGCCGCCTTCCTTTTCCAGCTTCTTGAGCAGCGCAGCGGAGGGCGCGCCATCGGCGGCGAAGCCCACTTTGGACGGCATCAATTTTTTCGATTCGGCGCGATCCTGCCCTTTTGCCGAGACATCGGAAATCAATACCGCGAGACGGCGCGGTGTGGCGAACAGCCGCATGCCCCCGGCAGCAGGCGACGCGAGCTGCGCCTTGATCAGTCCATTCGCGATCCCGTTGGCGAATGCGTCGCCCAGCCGCTTGAGCGCCCTGGGCGGCAGTTCCTCGGTAATAAGCTCGACCAGCAGCGGCGCGCTCATGCCGCCGCCTTGTTCGCGCCGCGCAACATCGGGAAGCCAAGGCGCTCGCGCGCTTCGTAGTAGCTGAGCGCGACGCTCTTCGCGAGCGCGCGGATGCGCCCGATGTACGCGGCGCGCTCGGTCACGGAAATGGCGCCGCGCGCATCGAGCAGGTTGAAGGTGTGCGCGGTCTTGAGCACCATTTCGTAGGCGGGCAGGGCAAGCTGCTGCTGCATGAGGTGCTGCGCTTCGCGCTCGTAGTCGGCGAAATGCGCGAGCAGCATGGCCGCATTCGCGTGCTCGAAGTTGTATGCAGACTGCTCGACTTCATTCTGGTGATACACGTCGCCGTAGGTCAGCGTGCGCTTGACACCACCCTCGTGCCACTCCGACCACACCAGATCGAACAGGTTTTCCTTCTTCTGCAAATACATCGCGAGCCGCTCTATGCCGTAAGTGATTTCACCGCTGATCGGTTTACACTCGATGCCGCCGACCTGCTGGAAGTAAGTGAACTGCGTGACCTCCATGCCGTTGAGCCACACCTCCCAGCCGAGACCCCACGCGCCGAGCGTGGGATTCTCCCAGTCGTCCTCGACAAAGCGCACGTCGTTCTGCTGGAGATCGAGCCCGAGCGCCGCGAGCGAGCCCAGATACAGATCGAGAATATCCGGCGGCGAAGGTTTGAGAATCACCTGATACTGGTAGTAATGCTGCAGACGGTTGGGGTTGTCGCCGTAACGGCCATCCTTGGGGCGGCGCGACGGCTGCACGTAAGCGGCGCGCCACGGTTCGGGCCCAAGCGCGCGCAGGAAAGTCGCGGTGTGCGACGTGCCCGCGCCGACCTCCATGTCGTAAGGCTGCAGCAGGGCGCAACCCTGCTGGTCCCAGTAATTCTGAAGGGTAAGAATGATCTGCTGGAAAGTGAGCATGGAAAAGCCGCGCTAAAAGCGTAATTTTACTGGTTTCGCGCAGAGCGGGCAAAAAACGTCGCGCTTTTTGGAGGCGCGGTTGACACGCGGCGCGCATGTGTCGCGACAAGATGTTCCATCGCCGTGCAAACGCAGGCTATATATAAACGCCTAGCAAATACTATTTCCGGCTTACCGGGAGAGCAAATGGCTGTTCTTTTATGACACATCCAGCCCGGGAAAGCGGCGCTTGCAACCACAAGCATTTTTATCGGCCCGATCAAAATTTGTGATTGGCGGGGTGGTAACGCTATGTTTATAGTATTGTCCGTAAACCAACAATAGCGGAGGGGCCATGTTCAGAAAATATTCTGTGTTGCGTTTGGCGTTGTGCGCTTGTGGTGTCGTTCTTGCCAGCCTGGCCGCGCACGCCGGACAGATCACCATTGTCACGACGTTTCCCAAGGAACTCACCGCTGCTTACAAGGCGGCATTCGAGAAGCAGTACCCCGACACCAAGGTCGAGATTCTCAACAAGGGCACGTCGGCGCTGATCGCGTACGTGCGCGAAACGTCGGCGGGGCAGCGCCCCGATATCGCGTGGGCATCGGCGCCCGACGCCTTCGAGGTGCTCGCGCGCGAAAAGCTGCTGGTGCCGACACCCGACCTGGACAACCCGGATATCCCTGCAAAGATCGGCAATTATCCGGTGAACGACCCGGAGGGCATGTACAAGGGTCAGGCTTTCGCCGGCTACGGCATCATGTGGAACACGCGCTACGTCAAGGCGCACAAACTGCCCAAGGCGACCGAGTGGGCCGACCTGACCAAAGGGGATTATTTCGGCCACGTGGCGATGTCGTCGCCATCGCGATCCGGCACCACACACCTCACCGTTGAAACGATTCTGCAGGGCGAAGGCTGGGACAAGGGCTGGTCGCAGTTACTGCAAATCGCCGGCAATTGCGCGGCCATCACCGAGCGCAGTTTCGGCGTGCCCGATGGGGTTAACAACGGGCAGTTCGGTTACGGTCTGGTGATCGATTTCTTCGGGCTGGCAGGAAGGTATTCGGGATTTCCCGTCGAGTTTGTCTATCCGAAAGTGACCGCGGTTGTTCCCGCCAGTATCGGCCTGGTGGCGGGTGGAAAGAATGCCGCCGACGCGAAAAAGTTCATCAAGTACACACTCTCGCTCGAAGGGCAGGAGTTGCTGTTCGATCCCAAAATCAGCCGCCTGCCGGTGCTGCCGCAAGCCTATACCACCGGCAAGGTGCCGCCCGACTTCCCCAACCTGTTCAACGTGGCGCGCAAGACGAAGGTGCAGTTCGATTCCAACTTGTCGAGCGCGCGCTACAACATCGTCTCGGGAATGTTCGACCAGACGATCACCTTCCGCCTGAAGGAGTTGCAGGCCGCGACCAAGGCGATTCACGATGCGGAAAAGAAGCTCGCGGAAAAACCGAATGCCAGGGCGGCCAAGCTGGTAGAGGAAGCGCGCGCCCTTGCCTACCAGCCGGTGATCGACGGCAAGATGGCGGCGCATAAGGATTTCCTGGCGCTGTTCATGAAGAGCAAGAAGGATGTCGAGGTCGGCAAGCAGATCTCCGCGGCGGAAGAGCAGTGGAATTCTCTCGCCAGGAAGAACTACGAAAAGGCGCAGCAGCTTGCACAGGATGCGTTGCGGCTGGCGAAGTGATAAGGCTAAAAGCCATCTATCCACGGGGAGCGCGGTGTTCGCGGGGAAAAGCAAAAGAGTAATTGCGGTAGTTCTTGATCTCGCGAATTTCGTCGTCCCAGCCCCCGATTTAAACATTCGAGGGCAGGCTGCGGCTGGGACGACGGGCTCCTTCACCCTTTGCATGATCTGTTTGTTTGAGATCATTAAGAATGCACTTATGGGAAGCACTTATGAAACGGAAACGGAATGACAATCAATGAGGCGATGGCACTAATACTGCAGAATGATTTTCTCCGCGGTCAAAAAACTGTTTATTGGATACCAAGATGAAGTGCTTTTCCCACGCTGCGGCCCACAAGGGAATACCAGATTCTTCGACTCGCTGCGCTCGCTCGGAATGACACAATTCTTGCTGCCTGACTCTCACCACTCACCCATCACCCTTTGCTCATAACTGATCACCTGACATGAGTTTCGCCTCCATCCTTCGTTTTTACGCGCCTGCGCACACGCGACTTTCCGGCAGATTGCTGCTGGTCGCGGCCGTGGTGGCGCTGTTTCTGATTCTCTTCCTGCTGCTGCCGGTTGGCACGGTGATTTATACGGCGTTTGCCAACGAGCGTGGCGGTTTCACTCTTGGCCATTTCTCGACGTTCTTCGATCAGTCGCTGCTGCGCGAATCGTTCTATAACAGCCTCGCGGTATCGCTCGCTTCGGTGGCGGTGGCGTCGCTGATCGCGGTGCCGCTGGCGTATTTCACGGTGCGTTTCGAATTCCGCGGCGCGCTGCTCATTCATACGCTTGGGGTGCTGCCGCTGATCATGCCGCCCTTCGTGGGCGCGGTGGCGATGCAGCTCATTTTCGGGCGCAGCGGCTCGATCAATCTGCTTCTCGACGATTGGTTCGGCTTCGGCATACCGATCATGGACGGTCTTACCGGCGTGGTGTTCGTGGAAAGCATTCATTACTTTCCCTTCATCCTCATGAATCTGGTGGTGGCGCTGCGCAATATCGACGGCGCGATGGAAGAGGCCGCGATGAATCTCGGCGCGACCGGGTGGCGGCTGTTCTTCCGGGTGATTTTTCCGCTGGCGATGCCGGGCTTCATCGCCGGCGCGGCGCTGGTGTTCATCAAGGTGTTCGACGACCTCGGCACGCCGCTGGTGCTTGGCGCGACCAACATGCTGGCGCCGCAGGCGTACCTGCGCATTACCTCGGTCGGGCTCGAAGACCCGTTGGGCTACGTGATCAGCGTCATCATGATCGGCTTTTCCATTCTCGCGCTGTGGCTTTCGGTGCGCATGCTCAAGGGCAGGGAATACGCGACGCTGCAAAAAGGCGGCAACGCGCTGCAGCGCCGCAAGCTCAGCCGCTGGCAGGCGCTGCTGGCGTACGGCTGGATCGCCGTGGTGCTGCTGGTGGTGCTGTCGCCGCACCTGGGCATTCTGCTGCTGTCGTTCGCCAAGGTGTGGAGCTACTCGGTGCTGCCCGACGCCTATACGCTGCAACACTACACCACGGTGCTTTCCGATTCGGGATCGATGATCGGCAACACGCTGCTGTATTGCGGGCTCGCGGCCGGGCTCGATGTAATTTTCGGCACGGCTATCGCTTATCTGATATTGCGCACGTCGCTGCCGGGAAGACAGTTGCTCGATTTTGCCGCGAGCGCGGCGCTGGCGATTCCCGGCGTGGTGCTGGCGATCGGCTATCTGCGCCTGTTCAAGGGGGTCAACATTCCTTTCACCGACACGCCGTTCACGGCGACCTGGGTGCTGATCATGATCGCCTATGCGATTCGCCGCCTGCCCTATGCGTTGCGCTCGTGCATGGCGGCGTTGCAGCAGATGCATGTGTCGCTCGAAGAAGCCGCCGAAAGTCTCGGCGCGACCAAGTGGCGCACCATACGCCGCGTGGTGGTGCCGCTGATGGCGGGCGGCATCCTCGCCGGATTCGTCACCAGCTTCATCACCGCGGCGGTCGAGCTTTCGGCGACGATTCTGCTGGCCTCGTCGGAAAGCCAGGCGCCGATGTCGTACGGCATTTACCTCTATATGCAAAGCATCGCGGGGCGCGGCCCCGGCGCCGCGCTCGGCGTGCTGGCGGTGGTGATTGTCGCGCTGGGAACGTATGCATCGAATGTCATTGTCGAAAGAATGTCCGCGCGCAATGTGCAGCGCAGCGCGCAGCAAAGCATGGAATAGGAGAACGGGAAAAATCATGGAAACGATGACGATGAATCTTGCGGACGGCAGTCATGAACAGACCGCGCCATTGAGCAAGGCGATCACCCTGAAAAAAGTCTCGGTCGAGTGCCGCGGCATCGGCCTCGCCTACGGCAAGACCGAGGTGCTGCACGATATCAACCTGAATATCGTGCCCGGCGAATTCTTCGCGCTGCTCGGCCCTTCCGGCTCGGGCAAGTCCACGCTGCTGCGGCTGATCGCCGGATTCAACCGGCGCCAGCGCGGGCATCTGCTGGTGGATGGCAAGGACATCACCGGCGTGCCGCCGTGGAAACGCAACATCGGCATGGTGTTCCAGAACTACGCGCTGTGGCCGCACATGACAGTTTGGGACAATGTGGCTTTCGGCCTGGTCGAGCGGCGCCTTGACAAGGCGGCGATCCGCGCCAAGGTTGGTGCGGTGCTCGAGCTGGTCGGCCTGAGCGATTATGCGCAGCGCCGCCCCAATCAGTTGTCCGGCGGGCAGCAGCAGCGCGTGGCGCTGGCGCGCACCATCGTCATCGAGCCGCAGGTGCTGCTGCTCGACGAACCGCTGTCGAATCTCGACAAGAAGCTGCGCGTGCAGATGCGCCAGGAATTACTTTCGCTGCAACGCAAGCTCGGCATCACCACCATCTTTGTCACGCACGACCAGGAAGAGGCCATGACCACCGCGGACCGCATGGCGGTGCTCGACAAGGGTGTGGTGCAGCAGATTGGTTCGCCCTCGGCGCTGTTCGACTATCCCGCCAACCAGTTTGTCGCGGGCTTTGTCGGCACAGTCAACCTGATCCACGGCGAAATCACGCACGTCAATGGCGAGACCATCCGCTTTCTTTCGCCGCAGCTTGGCGAAATTTCCCTCCCTTCGATTCCCGACGGACCTCGCCCCGGCAAGGCGTCGATCAGTTTCCGGCCGCACACCGTGCAGGTGGCGGTGAGCGACGCACAGCGCGGCAATGAGTATGTCTGGCTCGACGGCAAGGTCGAGCTATGCGAGTTCCTTGGCGAGTTCACGCGCTATCGCGTGCGCGTGGGCGATATGCTCATGACCGCCGACCAGGCGCATTTCTCCGGCCTGCCGCAGTTCCAGCCCGGGTCGTGCGTGGGCCTTGGGGTGCAGCCTTCGCAGATACGCTACCTGATGTCGTGACTCCCGGACGCTGACCGCCCCGCATGGAAATCTATCAGTTGCGCACTTTCGTCAAGGTGGCCAAGCTCGGCCACCTGACCAAGGCATCGGAAGCGCTGCATCTCACGCAGCCTGCGGTCACCGCGCAAATCAAGGCGATCGAACAGGAACTGGGCATTGCGCTTTTCGAGCGCAGGCACGGGCGCATTACGCTTACCAAGGCGGGCGAAATGCTGATTCCCGATGCGGAAAAAACACTCGATATTTTCAACGCGCTGCTTGGCAAGGCGAGGCAGATCAAAGGCGAGATCACTGGGCAGTTGTTGATCGGCACCTTCGGCGACCCGGACTTTTTGCGCCTGGGAAGCATGCTCAGTGCATTGCTGGCAAGCTTACCTCTGCTCGAAATAAAAACGCGCAAGGCGCTCTGCGAGGATGTGCTCGACGGCGTGCTTTCCGAGGAGCTTGCGGGAGGATTCTATGTCGGCGCTGCCGCGCATGCCGAGTTGAACAGCATCGCCTTGCGCAGCGTGTGTTACCGCGTGGTGGCGCCGGTACTGCTTACCGGCACGATGGCGGTCGCGGGCTGGCGCAAGATTGCCGCGCTGCCGTGGATCGGCGCCCCGGTGCGCAGCCATTTGTGCAAATTGCTCAAGGAAATGTTCGACCGCCAGGGATTGACGCCGAATATCGTCGTCGAAACCGACGAAGTGGCATCACTGCACAGCCTGGTGCGCTCCGGCGTCGGTCTGTCGCTGATGCGCGAGGACCAGGCACTGCTTTCGGCCGAGCGCGGCGAACTGGTGATCTGGGGTCATGCGCGTATCGATGCCGAATTATCGTTTGTCTATCATTCGCGCGCGGAACACAATCCGTCGATTGTCGGTTTGCTGAGCGTGCTGCAGGATACGTGGGGGTTGAAGCGCTGAGTTGGTTCGCGAAATTCAACCATACGTCTTCCCCATTCATCATGGCTGTGTGTTTGAAGCCCTTATTGATGCACCGATGAACTGGCATCGGAATATTCCAGAATTACGCTTTCTTCTTCGCCCGCGCATACGCGTAGGACAGTAGCAGGCTGGCAAACAATATCAGCACGATCGGCCAGTTGCCGAAGCGGATGTAAGGCGTCGATCCGCTCATGCCTTGCACATTCGCAACGAGGGTCTGTGTGGAAAACTGCGGCAGGCGCGCGACTTCGCGCCCCTGGTCGTCAATGACGCCCGTCAGCCCGGTGTTGGTCGCGCGCAGCATCCAGCGCCCGGTCTCGATGGCGCGCATTTGCGAAATCTGGAAATGCTGTTCGGCGGCGAAGGAGTTGCCGTACCACGCATCGTTGCTGACATTGGCAAGCAGCGTGGCAGCGGGAAGCTGGCGAATGATTTCGTTGCCGAACACGTCTTCGTAGCAAATGTTCATGGCGACTTTCTGGCCGGCTGCCTCGAAGGGCGTCTGGTGCGCGTCGCCGCGCGAGAATTCGCTGAAGGGAATTTTCAGAATGTGCAGCACCCAGCCGAATCCCGGTGGAATATATTCCCCGAACGGAACGAGGTGCGACTTGCGATACACCTGCGGCCGGTCGGCGCCCAGCACCAGCACGCTGTTGTAATAGGCGAAATTCCCTTCGCTGCTGGTGCGTTCCGCAGCACCCAGCAGCACGTCGCCATTGCGTTGCTGCGCATGCCGGGCAAGCTCACGCAGATAGTCCTGCGGAACCTGGTCGAAAAACATCGGCAGGGCAGTCTCGGGGACGATGATCAGCCGCGCATCGGCATTGAGCACCATGTCGCGGTATTTCACCAGTGTGGCCGCACGAGATTCTTCGCGCCACTTCTGTTCTTGCGCGACATTGCCCTGGACGAGCGCGATGGAAACCGGTTCACCGAGTTTTTCCGTCCAGGCGATTTGCTTAAGGAGCAGGCCGCCTCCCCAGATGGCAGCCAGCAACCCCAGCGCCGCAGCGCATATGAGCACGCCGAATACGCCGCGCCGCAACCACATCACGGCAATCAGCGCGGCAGAAAGTGCAAGCAACCAGGAGACGCCGAATACGCCGAGCAGCGGCGCATAACCCGAGAGCGCGCTATCGGGAACTTGCGAATAACCCATCGCCAGCCACGGAAAACCGGTGAACACCCAACTGCGCAGCCATTCGCACAACACGAACGACACCGGCGCCGCAGCGACGAGTCCGGCATGGCTTCCTCGCGCGAGGCCATGTACGAGCACGCCCGCGAGCGCAGGGAAAATGGCGAGAACAGTGCAGAACAGAATGGTCGCGATGACGGCGAGCACAGCGGGCATGTCGCCATAGTCGTGCATGCTCACATACACCCAGCTCACGCCGGCAAGGAACAATCCGAGTCCGAACGCGAATCCCGCTGCGGCGGCCGACGCTCTTGTTTCGCAGCCAGCCCAGATGATGAACAGCGCGGCAAGCGCGGCTACCGGCACATACAGCCAGGACACCGGCGCGAAGGACAGCGCGCAGAGCGCGCCAAGGGCGAGCGGTACGACGCCGTGACGCAGCCATGAAAAACCCTTGCCGGAGGGGAACCGGCCGCGCAGCGATCTCATAAACATACTGTCAGGGAATCAGTTCGGCTTGAGCTTTTCCACCAGCAGCGAGTGTATCTTGCGGCTGTCGGCGCGCAGCACATGGAATGAGAAGCCATCGAACTCGACGCTTTCGCCGCGCTTGGGTAGCCGGCCGAAACGATTCACCACGAGTCCGCCGATGGTGTCGAATTCCTCGTCGCTGAAAGCGGTGCCGAAGGATGTGTTGAAATCGGCGATTTCGGTCACCGCCTTGACGCGAAAACGTCCCGACTTGTCGGCGAGAATATTGTCCTCGGTTTCGTCGAAATCGAATTCGTCCTCGATTTCGCCAACGATCTGCTCGAGCACGTCCTCGATGGTCACCAGACCGGCGACACCGCCGTATTCGTCAGCCACAATGGCGATGTGATTGCGATTGGCGCGGAATTCCTTAAGCAGCACATTGAGGCGTTTGGACTCGGGGATGAACACCGCCGGGCGCAGCATGTCGCGCACGTTGAAATCCTCGCCCGCGTAATAGCGCAGCAGATCCTTGGCGTGCAGCACGCCGATGACGTTGTCGCGGTTTTCCTCGAACACGGGGAAACGCGAGTGCGCCGTTTCGATGACAAAGGGGATGAATGCCGAGGGGCTTTCCGCCACATCGATCATGTCCATCTGCGAACGCGGAATCATGACGTCGCGCACCTGCATTTCCGAAACCTGCAGCACGCCTTCGATCATGGAAAGCGCTTCGCCGTCGAGCAACTGCCGCTCGAAGGCGGAATGCAGCAGCGCTACCAGCTGGTCGCGGTCTTCCGGCTCGCGCAGCAGCAGCGAAGACAAGCGTTCAAGAAGTGTGGGTTTGTGCGGGCCGTCCATGCAGACGCGGGAAGTATGCGACAGCGATACTTTAACACATCGACTGTGGCGGATTTTTTACAAATAAGGGTTTGCGATGTCCAGCGCGGTAAGTATCGCGATCTCGCGCTTCTCCATCTTTGCGGCATCACTGGTATTTTCGTGGTCGTAACCGGCCAGATGCAGCAGGCCATGCACCACAAGATGCGCATAGTGATCGTGCAGCAATTTCTTCTGCTCGCGCGCCTCGCGCGCCACCACGGGCGCGCACAGCACCAGATCGCCTTGCAGTTTTTTCGCGCGCGGCGCGTGGTACACGAAGGTCAGCACGTTGGTTGCATAGTCCTTGCCGCGGAACGCGCTGTTGAGATTGCGTCCTTCGGCGGCATTGACGATGCGCACGGTGATTTCGGCGGGACGATCCAGGGCGCGCACGGCCCACAACCGGAAATCCGCCTCATCCGGCAGGTTGTGCAGCCGGCTTGCGTACTGCACCGTGAGCGCGAGTTTTTCAGCCACGCTGAACGTGGTGCTTTTCGTAGGCGTTGACGATCGCCTGCACCAGCGGATGGCGCACCACGTCCTCGGACTGGAATAGGGTGAATGCGATGCCGCGCACACCATCGAGCACCTTGCGAGCATCGATCAGCCCGCTCAACTGGTGCTTGCCCAGATCGATCTGGGTCACGTCGCCGGTGATCACGGCACGCGTGCCGAAGCCGATGCGCGTGAGGAACATTTTCATCTGCTCCGGCGTGGTGTTCTGCGCCTCGTCGAGAATTATGAACGAGTGGTTGAGCGTGCGCCCGCGCATGAACGCGAGCGGCGCGACTTCGATCTGGTTGCGCTCGAACATGCGGTTGACCTTGTCGAATCCCATCAGATCGTAGAGCGCGTCGTAGAGCGGCCGCAGATACGGATCGACTTTCTGCGCAAGGTCGCCGGGAAGGAAACCCAGCCGCTCGCCGGCTTCGACCGCGGGTCGCGTGAGCACGATACGCTTGACGACATCGCGCTCGATGGCATCGACGGCGCACGCCACCGCGAGGTAGGTCTTGCCGGTTCCCGCAGGTCCGATGCCGAAGGTGATGTCGTGCGTCTGCATTTGCCTGATGTATTGCGCCTGGCGTTCGGTCCGGGCGCGCAGGTCGGCGCGCCGCGTGAGCAAAGGCTCGCTCTCTTCGATTGGAGGGGCAAGAGGTCGCGTGATTTCGACGAGGCCGAGCTGGATGTCCTCCAGACTCAGGTTGATCCTGTCCTCATGATAAAAGCGCTCGAGCGCCCTGGCCGCGAGATCGGCCTTGTCCTGCGCGCCCGCTATGCTGAAGCGTGCTCCGCGTCGCGATATCGCGACATCGAGCGCCGCCTCGATCTGCCTGAGATTCTCGTCGAGCGCCCCGCACAGCATCGCCAGGCGCGGATTGTCGACCGGCGTGAAACTGACTTCGCGGTTGGGGGTCTTCAAGCGCCAGCCATTTCGGCGGGAACAATTTCACCGCGCAGCGAGTGCGGCAATGCGCGCGTGACGATGACGTCGATAAAGCTGCCGATGAGACGCTCGGCAGCGCCGGCGCCCGCCGGGAAATTGACCACGCGATTGTTGCCGGTGCGTCCGCACAGCTCGCCCGCATCCTTGCGCGATACGCCTTCGACGAGGATGCGCTGGCGCGTGCCCTGCATGGCCTGCGACACCGCCAGTGCCTGTTCCTCCAGGCGCTTCTGCAGACGTTGCAGGCGTGCGAGTTTCACCTCCTGCGGCGTGTCGTCGTGCAGGCTCGCGGCGGGCGTGCCGGGGCGGCGGCTGTAAATGAAACTGAACCCGCCGTCGAAGCGCATTTCGTCTATCAGATTCATGGTCTGCTCGAAATCGTCCGCGCTCTCCCCCGGGAAGCCGACAATGAAGTCGCTCGATATGGAAATTTCCGGGCGCGCGGCGCGCAGCCTGCGCAGAATCGACTTGTATTCGATCGCCGTATAGCCGCGCTTCATGGCGGCAAGTATCCGGTCCGAGCCCGACTGCACCGGCAAATGCACCTGCGATACCAGCTTGGGCAATCGCGCATAGACATCAATGAGGCGCTGCGAAAATTCCAGCGGATGCGAAGTCGAGTAGCGAATGCGCGCGATTCCCGGTAACGCCGAAATACTCGACAGCAGCAAGGCGAAATCGGCGCTCTCGCCATCGGGCATTTCCCCGGCATAGGCGTTGACATTCTGCCCCAGCAGGGTCACTTCCTTCACGCCGCGTGCCGCGAGATCGCCGATTTCAGCCAGCACGCTTGCGAAACTGCGCGAAATTTCTTCGCCGCGCGTATAAGGCACCACGCAGAAACTGCAATATTTGCTGCACCCTTCCATGATCGATACAAAGGCGCTGGGACCTTCGATGCGCGCAGGCGGCAGGTGATCGAATTTTTCTACTTCTGGAAAGGAAATGTCGATCTGCGGCCGGCCGGCAGTGCGGCGCGCCCTGATCATCTCCGGCAGACGATGCAGCGTCTGCGGGCCGAACACCAGATCGACATAGGGTGCGCGCGCGGTGATGGCTGCGCCCTCCTGGCTTGCGACACAACCGCCCACGCCGATCAGCAGATCGGGATTGGAATCCTTGAGTTCGCGTATGCGGCCCAGATCGCTGAACACCTTTTCCTGCGCCTTCTCGCGCACCGAACAGGTGTTGAACAGGATGAGGTCGGCTTCCTCCGGCGTCGCGGCTTTTTCATAGCCGCCCGACACGCGCAGCACATCGGCCATCCTGTCCGAGTCGTACTCGTTCATCTGACAGCCGAAGGTGCGGATGAAAACTTTTCTGGCGCGCTGCGTCATGCTGCTGGCTCCTGAAAACGGATTTATATTCCGGGCAGGATTGCGGTATGGGAATGGTGGCGAGTCAGGGATTTGAACCCCGGACCAACGGATTATGATTCCGCTGCTCTAACCACTGAGCTAACTCGCCACGCGGAAAAGCCCGACATTCTCGCTGTAGAGCGAGTTTTTGTCAAGGAATACAGTGCCTTGCATTTGGCACCGCAGCAAATTCTCCTGCCGAGTCAAGATCATAGTTGGTTTTTTGCAACGCAGCATTTGCAACCTCACCGGCACTGGATTATGCTAGCGCGCTTCATCGAACCGATATGCTCTGCCGGTGCCGATTCGAACCAATAACAGTATTTGCGTGAAACCCACTTTCAAAGCGGCCTGTCATGCACCGCTTTACACCTCCAGCGACCTTGGCGGCCGCTGCCGGAATGCTTGTCCCGCACCATCCACACCCCCCATACCAATGCAGTTCTCGCCATCGATTCTCGCTTAGCACTCGCGGCAACCCGCATCTTATGGATACCCCAGACAAAAAAATGACCGCGCTGACTATAGGCGCAATCGGTATCGTCTTCGGCGACATCGGCACCAGTCCGCTCTACGCCCTGAGGGAATGCTTCAAACCTGAATACGGCATCGCGATCAATCAGGGAAATGTTTACGGCATTCTGTCGTTGATGTTCTGGGCCATCATGACGCTGGTTTCCATCAAGTACCTGGTGTTCATGATGCGCGCGGACAACAAGGGTGAAGGCGGCATACTCGCGCTGACCGCGCTCGCGCAGCGCTGTTTCCGGCGCACTTCCAGGGGCCGTCGCATCGTGACCGCGCTGGGCATCTTCGGCGCCGCGATGTTTTATGGCGACGGCATGATCACCCCGGCGATCTCCGTGCTCTCCGCGGTCGAGGGGCTTGAAATCGCCGCCCCTGCCTTGGGCAAGTTTGTGGCGCCGATATCCATCGGCATCATCGTTGCTTTGTTCGTGATCCAGAATCACGGCACGGCCACGATCGGAAAATTATTCGGCCCCACCATGTTGCTATGGTTTGCGGTCATCGCTGTGCTGGGCGCGATCGAGATTGCCAGCCAGCCGCACATCCTGCTCGCCCTCAACCCGATGTACAGCTTCCATTTTCTGGCGGAAAATCGCTTTGCGGCATTTCTCACCCTCGGAGCAGTGGTGCTGTGCGTCACCGGCGGCGAAGCGCTGTATGCCGACATGGGACATTTCGGCCGCAGACCGATCAGGCGCGCCTGGTTCTGGATCGTGTGGCCTGCGCTGCTGATCAACTACTTCGGGCAGGGAGCGCTGCTCCTTACCGCGCCGGAGGCGAGCGCCAATCCCTTTTATCACCTCGCCCCGGCCTGGGCGCAGCTTCCGCTGGTTGCAATCGCCACCGCCGCGGCGATTATCGCCTCGCAGGCAGTCATTTCCGGCGCCTATTCCCTCACCCGGCAGGCTGTGCAACTGGGTTACCTTCCGCGCTTCAAGATTCTCCACACCTCGGAAAGGGAAATCGGACAGATTTACATACCATTCATGAACTGGTTCCTGTGTGTGTGCATCATTCTGCTGGTCATCGGTTTCCAGAATTCGAGCAATCTCGCCGGCGCCTATGGCATCGCGGTGACCATCACCATGGCCATCGATACGCTGCTGCTCTATGTGGTGATGACGCGCATCTGGCACTGGAATGTGATGCTCGCCTTTGCCCTGGTCGGGGTCGTGATCGTCAACGACCTGGCGTTTCTCGGCGCCAATCTTTTCAAACTACTCGAAGGCGGCTGGTTCCCGCTCGCCGTCGGCGCGGCCGCCTTTACCATCATGTCCACCTGGAAACGCGGGCGCGAGATCGTGCTCGAGCGCAGCGGCGAAGGCAGCATGCCGCTCAAACTTTTCATCGAAAGCATCGCCGCAAGCCCGCCGGTCAAGGTCGAAGGCACGGGCATTTTCATGACCGCCAATCCGGAAGGCGTGCCCAACGCGCTGCTGCACAACCTCAAGCACAACAAGGTGCTGCACGAACGCGTGGTGGTGCTGTCGCTGACGGTCGAGGACATTCCCTATATACCCAGGGAAGATTACGTCTGGATCGAAGATCTCGGCCACGGGTTCTGGCGCATCATCGGCCATTTCGGATTCAAGGAGACTCCCGACGTTCCGCAACTGCTCGCCGACTGCAAACAGCAGGGTCTGCACTTCAATCTGATGGAAACCTCTTTTTTCGTGAACCGCGAAACCATCATTTCGACGCCCGGCGAAGGCATGGCGGTGTGGCGCGAACACATATTCATCTGGATGTCGCATCTGGCCGCCAAGGCTTCCGACTATTTCCGCATCCCCACCAACCGCGTGATCGAGCTTGGTACGCAGGTGGAAATTTAATCCGTCATCAGCTTGAGCGCGCCAATGGCGCCGGCTTCAATCTCGCCACGCCGGGTGGTCATGGGAATGGCCTCCACTTTGGACCAGGGCTCCGCGAAGTTGGCATAGAAGGGCGACAGCAGGTTACCGGATTGTCCCGTTGAGTGCATGAAAACCGAACGGTCGAGATTGGCGAGGTCATAGATCGCGCGCAGACTCGCCGCGTGACGGTTGGCATACGGCGTGGCATTTTGGGAAATGGTATAAGAGCCAACGTCGACCGTATTGTTATCGCCCGGCGAGGACACACGAACCCCGAATAACTCTCCCAGCCAGGGCACCCGGCCAAACGGCCGGTGGTCGGAAACGGCCGCATGCGCCTTGCCCCAGCGCCACTCCGCCGCATCCGCGCCATACCGTTGCTTCTGATCGGCCAGCGCCAGAGGCAGCGCGCGCCTGATCATATCGCCGCAGGTTTCATGCTCCGGTGTGGACACATCGTCACACCAGCGTGACGCGCCATTGACGTCTTGCAGCACGTTATGCATGAAAACGGTGCGCTGATCCCACGTGGCACGGAACAATTCCGGTCCCAGTTCATCGGCATAGACCAAACGCGTCAGTTCGCGCATCCAGGCCGCGAAAATGAGCGGCTCGGAGCGATCCATCGACATCGCGCCATCCCACGCGGCCATTTGCCTGCGTATCGCTGCGTTATCGTTGTCCTGGGGAAGGGCGGCAAGCAAAACAGGAAGAAAGTCGCGCGCCACGTCTGAATGAACATCCGACTGGATGGCGCGGAAACTTTCCACGGTGTGGTGTTCCTGCTGCGCAACCAGGGTGGCGATGCGATTCGCGCGGTAAGGCGGCGCCCATTCGCCGCTGATGAAATACGCATAGTCCCGATCGACGATTTTCTGGTTGGCGGTGACGATCATGCCGTTCGCGGGATTGAGTTTTCCCGGCAGCGCGGCGAAGGGAATGAAGCCGTCCCAGTCATAGCGCGCATCCCATCCCGGCGCAGGCGCCATCCCCTGCAGTTCGTTGTCGCGCTTGCGCACGGGTATGCGCCCCGGCGCGATAAAGCCGATGTTGCCGTCGACATCGGCATAGACCATGTTCTGCTGCGGAACATGGTGTTCGCGCACCGCGGCAACAAACTGCGCCCAGTTGGCGGCCTGCATCAATTTATACGCGCCTTGCGCGGTGAGATCGTCGTCTTGCAGCGCCGTCCAGGCAAACGCCAACACATGGCCCTGCGGGGCGGCGGCATTCGCTGCCGCGACCACATCGGAAAAAATCGGTCCATGGCGCGACTCGCGCACCTTGATGTGCACCGGTTCCCGGCCCTTGACGCGCAGCACTTCCTCGCGCCAGGCAAACTGCCGATACCCGTCAGGCGCAAGGTATTGTTCACCTTGTGCATCCACTTTTTCCATGTACAAATCCTGCACATCGGGCCCGGTGTTGGTAAAGCCCCACGCAATATGGTCGTTGCGCCCGAGCACTACCAGGGGCGTTCCGGGCAGGGTGGCGCCGATCACGTTTTTTCCCGCCACGGAAAGATGGGCGAAATACCAGATCGCCGGTGTTGTGAGCCCCAGATGCGGATCGTTGGCTAGCAGCGGCTTGCCGCTTGCGCTGCGCGCGCCCGACACCACCCAGTTGTTTGAACCCACCGCATTCTCGCCCGCACCCGGAAATGCCGCGGCCAGTTGTTGTGCGGGCTGGTCAAGCCCGGCATAGCGCGTGCGCAAGTCCGGCAGCAAGCGCGCCGCATCGCCCGGATAGGGCGGCAGGAATTCACTGACCTGCTGCGGCGTAAGTTTTTGCAGCAGGCGCAAGCGCAACAACTCGCTGCGCCAGTTGCCTCCCAGATCCCACGCCATGACTTTTCCCCACGCCACGGAATCCACCGGCTCCCACGCTTCGGGCGCCACACCGGTCATGAGAAATTCCGGCGGCAGCGGCCCGCTGCGCGTTTGCAGAAAAGCGTTGATTCCCGCTGCATAGTGTTCGAGCGCGGTACGCGAAGCCGCATCGAAATGCTCCAGATTGGCGCCGGCGACGCGCCAGATACCCAGCGTACGAAACAGCTTGTCGGCTTCCAGCGCCTGCTCCCCGAGCACTTCGGCAAGCCTGCCGGAGGCGATCCTGCGGTTCATTTCCATTTGCCACAATCGGTCCTGCGCGTGCACGAAACCGAGCGCAAAGCTGGCGTCATCCCATGATTGCGCGTAGATGTGCGGCACCGCGTAACGATCGCGCACGACTTCGACCGGCGCGGCAAGCCCGTGCAGCGTCAACATCCCGGAAACTTGCGGCAGCGATTGCCGCAGATAAAGCCAGCCCGCCGCGAACGCCATGACCGCGAGCAGGCTCAGCGCCAAAAGCAACATCGCACCGCGTCTCAACCAAACATGCATTTCCGAGCTCCCCGGATCGAGATGAAATTGTCGTGGGTTACTGGCATACCGAATATCAATCCGTTTGGCGCAGCCAGGGCACGGCCAGTGCCGCGCCCGCCAGCCACAGCACGGCTGCGAGCGGCAGGGTGAATTGCGATGCGAATCCGACCCCGGCCAGCCCCAGGCCGATGCGAATCATCGCGCCCACGGCGAGGCAGGCAAACCACGCGCCCGCAAACAGCGCTTCCCTGCCGATGTTCCCCATCGCGCCGGCGAGCGTAAGGCCGGAGAGAAACAGCATTCCCCACGCCACACCCGCAACGGACTGCAGTATCAGCAGTGTCGTCAGGCCTGCGCCATAGAGGCAGGCAGCCGTGGCGAGGCTCCCGGCAAGGGCGGAAAACACCAGCGTGCGGCGCGCGCCCTGACGATCGATCAAGCGCGCACCGGGAAAAACCGCGACACTGAAACCGATCCAGAAGACCGGCAGCACCCAGGGCAACAGCGATGCATCGGCAACGCCTTTATACAGCGGCGCGGCATTCACAAACACGCTCAACTGCATCCCCAGGCCCAGCAGGAGCGCCATCGCAAGCAGCCTGAACAGGCCGCGCGCGCGTGGCGGCGCGGTCATGCCAGTTGCTGTTTTCTCCTCGCGCAGGCGCGATTCAAAGCCGCCAAAAGCGACGCTGGCGACCGCCAACGACACACCGCAAAGCGCAAAAGGCAAAATGGGATCGATACCTTTCAGCGCTTGACCAAGATACGGCGCCATCGCGCTGGCAACGCCCATACCGAGCAAGGCGCCGGCCGTGCCGTAAGCCGGCTGGGAAGCGCGCCGCGCGATCAGACCATAGAGCGGCGCGCGCAACACCGAAGCCGTGATCACCCAGAATATCGTCATGCCGATAAACAGCCACGACGCTCCGGCCGGAACAAACGGCAGCGCGACGAATGCCGCACACGACAGCACATTCAGGGTAACCAGTAGCGGAGCAATGCGTCCCCAAAGCCGCAGCGCACGATCGGCAAAAAATCCCAATCCCACATCGGCAAAGGCAAACACCAGTTGATCGAGCAATAGCAGGCGCGGGACAAACTCTTTCGGCAGCCCCAGCTTCACCAGCATGCCTTCGAGGAAAATCACATAGACCACCCAGGTCAGGAGAAACAGGAACTGAATCAAACCAAGGTAGGCCTGCAGACCCCGCTGCATGCGGGACAGGGTTGCGCCGATCATGACGGAGTTCTCCTTGTATTTTCCTGCGTGCCGGCATCGCGCGCGAACAACCGGAGTGTAGCAGCGGTTCGGACGGTGAACAGCAATTGCGCCGGTAACCCCGCGCCACAACGCGCCGCCCGCCCGCAATCCGGGGCTTGACCGCCTCATAGCGCTCAAGGCGCCCTGGGGCAAGACGTACGCGAAGGCCTCTCATTCCACCGGCACCCATGCCGGCTTCGCTTCGGCTGTATGACTGCACAGTCGCTTACTGCTCTGGCCTGAAAACCGCGTCGATATCTCGCGCACCATGCAGCACCCGGACCACATCGATCCCGTCATCAAGCGGCACGTAGAAAACAACGTACCGCCCAAACGGAAAGCTGCGCACGCCCGGCGCCAGTTCGTCGCGGGCACGGCCCATCATGGGCTGCGCCGCAAGCAGCCTGAACTGCTCGTCGAGGCGATCCACCCAGCGATCGGCGGCGGCAAGACTATCGTCGGCGATGTAGTCCCAGATTTCGAAGATGTCGGTCTCTGCAAGCGGCCGCCGCGTTACCCGCGGCATCTAAGCTGCCGTTTGCTTGGACGCTCGTCGGGTGCGTGCTTGACGCTTGACCGCGTCGGCATCCCAGGTTTCGCTTGGTCCGCTGCTCAGCCCCCGGCGAACATCGTTGCGCAACTGATCGAGCTTTGCCTCCCTGAGACGATCCTGCTCGTCCATCAGGCGCAGCGCCTCGCGCACGACCTCACTGGCCGATGTGTACAACCCGGAGGCCACCTTCGAGCGAACAAGCTCTTCCAACTGCGGTGTCAGATTGACGTTCATTCCCATGTGGTGCCCACCCTTAGCCAAGACAGGCTCCATGATAGCAAGAAATGTCAAAGATGGACATTCTCTGCGGCCTCGCTCCCGCTGGATACTCAGGCTCGGCGCACCGCGCCAACAACCAGTTGATGCCGTAACGCACGGAATGGCTTGGTGGTAGGGCACGGCATGAGGCGGTTCAATGGCTTTCTGGCAATACCCGCGAAGTCCGGGGTTTTGCTCAGACGTTAAACCTGAAGTGCATTACATCGCCGTCGCGCACGATGTATTCCTTGCCTTCAAGGCGCATCTTGCCCGCTTCCTTGGCGCCCTGCTCGCCTTTGCAGGCGATATATTCGTCGTAGGCGATGACTTCGGCGCGGATGAAACCTTTTTCAAAATCGGTGTGAATAACGCCTGCGGCTTGCGGCGCTGTGCTGCCGCGATGGATGGTCCATGCCCTCACCTCTTTCTCGCCCGCGGTGAAATAGGTTTCCAGTCCCAGCAGGGTGTAGCCGGCGCGGATGAGGCGGTCGAGTCCTGGTTCTTCCAAGTCCATATCCTGCAGGAAGGCGAGCTTGTCGTCGCCGTCGAGTTGCGCAATTTCGGCTTCGAGTTTGGCGCAGATGGGAACCACGGGGGCTTTTTCCCTGGCAGCGTGCTCGCGCACTTTGTCCAGCAGGGGATTGTTCCGGAAACCATTCTCGAGCACGTTGGCCACGTACAGAGTGGGCTTGGCAGTGATGAAACAAAGCGGCTTGATGAGTTCAAGCTGCTCCGCATCGAGACCGAGACTGCGTACCGCATTGCCCTGGTCGAGATGGGCCAATATCCTTTCCAGCACGATGACCAATTTCGCCGCTTCCTTCGCGGCATCTTTATCAGTCGCACGCGCCTGCTTTTGGTAGCGATGCAGCGACTTTTCCGCGGTCGCCAGATCGGATAGCGCCAGTTCGGTATCAATGACTGCAATATCCGAGAGCGGATCGATTTTGCCCGCTACGTGCACCACGTTGGGATCTTCGAAGCAGCGCACCACGTGGGCGATAGCGTCGGTTTCGCGAATGTTGGCGAGAAACTGATTACCCAGACCCTCGCCCTTGGATGCGCCTGCCACCAGGCCGGCGATATCGACAAACTCGACAATGGCGGGAATGATTTTGAGCGGCTTGGCGATATTCGCGATCGGCGCAAGGCGCGGATCGGGCACTTCAACCACGCCGACATTCGGCTCTATGGTGCAGAAGGGATAGTTTTCCGCTGCGATACCGGCCTTGGTGAGCGCGTTGAAAAGTGTGGACTTGCCCACATTGGGCAATCCGACAATGCCGCATTTGAGACTCATGTTTTCTTTTCCGGTTTGACTTCAGTCGATTCGCCCTTTGCCTTGGGCGCCGTGTGCAGTTGCATCACGGCCTTGTCCATTTTTCCTTCGAGCAGCAGCGGCAGCAGGTCGAGACTTTTCTCCATTGCTTCGCGAATACTGCCCATATCTTCCCTGCCCGGGGAATGAAGCACATAGTCGATCACCTCGGGGGCTTCCGCACCGAATTTCGCCAGCCAGTCGCGCGGATGGCCTATACCTAGCCGCAGGCGCCAGTATTCGCGCGTGCCCAATGCCGACTCGATGTCCTTGAGACCGTTGTGGCCGCCGCTGCCACCGCCAAGTTTGAGTTTGACTCCGCCGGGAGGCAGATCGAGTTCGTCATGCACCACCAGAATGTGCGGCGCGGGTATGCGGTAAAACTGCGCCAGCGCCCCGACCGCCCTGCCGCTTTCATTCATGTAGGCTTGCGGCTTGAGCACGAGCACATCTCCCGCATCGGAGCGCAGCCTGGCGACGAGGGCCGAGAATCGGGGTTCCCTGGACCACTTCGCGCCCTGTGCCCGCACGAGCGTATCCACCCACCAGAACCCCGCGTTGTGGCGTGTGTCCTCGTATTCCTTGCCTGGATTGCCCAGGCCGGCAATGAGTTTGATGCCGCTCATGGATCGCAGTAGTTTTGCAGCTGGTGGTTATACGAAAAAATGCCCGTCGCAGGACGGGCATTCGCAATGTGCAACGCGACACGGGCAATCGGTTATTTCTTTTCTTTTCCGGCAGCCTTGTCGTCTTTCTTGGGCTCCTCCTCCTTGACTTTCTGGTTTGCCGCGGGAACGTCGGCTGCCGCAATTGCCGGCGCCGCAGTTTCCTCTTCGACCACAGCAGCACGCGGGATGATGATGGTGGCGATCACCGGATCACTACCGCGCTGCACCGCAACCGATTCTACACCGGCAGGCATGGCGATGCCGGAAATGTGCAGCGAATGGCCCGCTGTGAGTGCCATGAGATCGACTTCGATGAATTCCGGAAGATCCTTCGGCAGGCAGGCTATGTCGAGCTCGTTGACAACGTGCGACACGATGCCGCCGGAGGCCTTGACGCCGGGTGCGATGTCACCGTTGACGAAGTGCAGCGGCACTTTCATGTGAATCTTGCGGTCCGCGGCGACACGCTGAAAATCGACATGCAAAACAATCTGGCGGAACGGGTGCATCTGCACATCGCGCAGCAAGACCTGCTGTGGTTTGCCGTCAAGATCCATGTCGAGAATCGACGCGTGGAAGGCTTCGTGCTTGAGCTGGTGATACAGATCGTTGTGATCGAGCTCGATGTTGCTTGCGTCCTGACCCCCTCCGTAGAGGATGCCCGGTACTTTCGCGGCACGGCGCAGGCGGCGGCTCGCACCCGTTCCCTGTGCGCTTCGTGCACTGGCTTTTACATTGATTTTCATGTGTGACTCCAAGTTGAAACTGCCCGCGACCAGGCAGTTTTGTTGCAAAATGCGGGCCGATTCCCGGCCCGCGGTTAAAAACATTACTCCGTAAAAAGCGAACTCACCGACCCGCCTTCGCTGATTCTGCGCAAGGTTTCGGCAAGCAGTTCGGACGTGCTGATCTGGCGAATCTTCGCGCACTGTTGCGCATCCTCGCGCAGCGGAATGGTATCGGTCACCACCAGTTCGTCGAGCGCCGAACTCTCGATGCGCGTCACCGCCGGGCCGGACAGTACCGGGTGGGTGCAGTATGCGATCACCCTGGTCGCCCCGTGATCTTTCAGCGCCTTGGCCGCCTCGCACAAGGTTCCCGCGGTATCGACCATGTCATCCATGATGACGCAGGTGCGCCCGCTCACTTCGCCGATAATGTTCATCACCGTGGTGACGTTGGCGCGCGGGCGGCGCTTGTCGATGATGGCAAGATCGGCATCGAGTCTTTTCGCCATCGCGCGCGCGCGCACCACGCCGCCGACGTCGGGTGACACCACGATCACATCGGAATAGCCATGCTTCCAGACATCGCCCAGCAAAATCGGCGCGGCGTAGATATTGTCCACCGGGATATCGAAAAATCCCTGCACCTGGTCGGCATGCAGATCCATGGTCAGTACCCGGTCCACACCTGCCACCTGCAACATGTTCGCCACGACTTTCGCCGTGATCGCCACGCGCGCCGAACGCGGGCGGCGATCCTGGCGCGCATAGCCGAAATACGGGATGACTGCCGTGATGCGCGCCGCCGATGAACGCTTCAGCGCATCGACCATGATCAGCAATTCCATCAGATGATCATTGGTCGGCGCACATGTCGACTGGATCACCACTGCATCCTTGCCGCGCACGTTCTCGATCAGCTCGACCATGATTTCACCGTCGCTGAACTTGGAGACGGTGGCGCGCCCAAGATGCGTCCCCAGGCTTTTTGCGACCTGGGCCGCAAGTTTCGGGTTGGCGCTTCCGGTGAAAATGATCAGATTATCAATGGCCATGACTCGTGTGCTGACACAATGGAAGCCGCTTCATACGCCAACCACATCGCGGCTGCTCCGTTACCGGAGACCTGTCTGGCTGGGGAGGTAGGGATCGAACCTACGAATGCCGGAATCAAAATCCGGTGCCTTACCACTTGGCGACTCCCCAAAAATCTATCGGGACAACGCAAACAGGGGGTGCCGCTGCAACCCTCTTGCCACAAATCCCGGTGCGGTGTCTGGTAGTCTGCGTTTCGCTTCCAGTGCTTCGTTTTCGCTCGCAAAGGCGGCAAATACACAGGCCCCGGAGCCGGTCATGCGCGCATTCCTGCCTTGCAGCGCAAAGAACGAATCCCGGCTTACTGCCCTGAGCGCGCTCAGGCTCGCGGCTACCTGCGGATATTCCGCCACCACCACAGGCTCAAGGTCATTGGCGGTGCGGGCAACTTGCGGCAACCATGCCGTCCGAGCCGCCGAAAAGTCTGCAATTTTGAGGGGAATTGAGTCCCTTGTCAAATTGGCATGGGAGAAAATCGCCTTGGTACTCACTGCGACAGGCGGTGTCAGGACGAGATACCAGAATTCGGGAAAATCGATGGCGCGAAGATCGTCCCCCACCCCCTCGGCAAAGGCGCTTTGGCCAAATATGAATACCGGAACATCGGCGCCGAGCTGAATCGCGAGTTTACTCAACTCGATTCGGGTGAGTCCGGTTTGCCAAAGCTGGTTAAGAGCCAGTAGCGTCGTGGCTGCGTCTGAGCTTCCACCGCCCAGCCCTCCCCCAAGCGGAAGGCGTTTTTCGACCTCGATGTCCGCCCCCTGCGAGCAGCCGGTGGCACGCTGCAGCAAGCGTGCCGCGCGAACCGCAAGATCGTCCTCGGGCGCCACGCCTGCCAGTTCGTTGATGCGCCGGATGATCCCATCGCTGCGCACACCGAAGCGCAACCGGTCGCCATAGTCGAGGAAAATAAACGCGGTTTGCAGCAGGTGATAACCGTCCGCGCGCCGTCCCACCACGCGCAGGAACAGGTTGAGTTTTGCCGGCGCCGCATAGTCCGGCCCAGGCAACCTCACGGCAGCGCCTTCCACTCGTCGATAATCACTTTTACCTTGGTGTCGCCCTTGACGGCGCTGATGCGCCCCGCCACCACCGCCGCGCCGATACCCCGGTAATCCTCGATCGAAACCTGCCAGTCCGCGTACGAGAGTCTTTCGGGGCGGCCCGAGGAGTCGCGCGCTGCGATTTCGGCTTGCAACGTCGACTTGCCCTGTATCCAGAATGCGAGATCTGCAATGGGTACTTCTGCGCCCAATATTTCCCGCACCAGGATTTCCAGACTTGCCGCGCGGCGGATTTCATTCCCCGAGCGCAACACCGCTTCCTGCCCTTGCGCACGGGAAATTTCCGCGAGCGTCTGACCCAGAGGGGAAAACAGCGTGATGTACTCGTCTTGCGCCGTGCGAATCCAGCGCAAATTCCCGAACTCGCCACGCTCGTTATTGCGCACGCTGATGCGCCCTGTCAGGTCGAAATGCTCAACATACTCGGCCAAGCCCGTCGCCAGGGGCGCATCCAGACGCGATGGCAGCAGACTGCATCCCGCAAGCATCAGGCTCAGGGCAGTTGCCGCAATCAGGACACGCATGCGACGCATGGCGGGAAACCGGATATGAAATGCGCCCGGCAATCAGCGCTGGAATTTTTGCAGGATGCCCACCAGCGCATCGTTGCCGGGATTTTCCTGCAGCGCGCCGCGCCAAAGCTGCATCGCCTCGTCGCGGCTACCCGCCGCCCACAAGACTTCCCCGAGGTGCGCGGCGATCTCGGGATCGCGGCGCATTGAATAAGCCTTTTTCAGCGTGCGCAGGGAATCATTCGTCTTTCCCTGTCGATACTGCACCCAACCCAGGCTGTCGAGAATGAAGGCGTCATCGGGCGCGAGTACGATGGCTTTCTGGATAAGGGAATAGGCTTCCTCGAAGCGCGTTGTCCGATCCGCCAGTGTGTAGCCCAGCGCGTTGTAGGCATGCGCATGGTCCGGCTTGAGTTCGATGACCCGGCGCAAATCTGTCTCAAGCTCGGCGATGCGCCCAAGCTTCTCGGCGATCATGGCGCGGTCGTAAAGCAATTCGATGCTGTCCGGGTATTTCACCAACGCCTTGGTAAGCAGTTCATGCGCTTCACGTAAAGCCTGGGCATCGCGCAACAATTGCGACTCCGCCAGAATAAACTGCAGTCGCTGCTCCTTGGTGGCCGCCTCGGCATCCTGCAAGTACTTGCGGCCAGCGGCGATACCCTCCTTCTTGTTGAGTACGCCGGCTATCTTCAATTGCGCCGCAACGAAATAATCGCCAACCCCCACCTGCCTGTACCAGTCTATGGCGGCATCCCACTTCTTGCGCCCCTCCTCGACCTGGCCAAGACCGATCAACACCGGGTTTGCGTCCTGGGGACTCAGATCCAGGGCACGGTGAAAGTCGAGTTCAGCGCCGGCATAATCCTCCATTTGCAACGCAACCAGCGCAATGGCATAAGGTATTTCCGGGTCCATGGGCGCACTTTTTTCGGCAATCCGGAATTCCTGGCGGGCGCTCGGATAGATTTTTTTCGCGGCCAGCATGCGCGCATATGCCATACGCACATCCTTGGCATCGGGATGCGAGGTCAGGTAGTCGCGAAAAAAAATCAACGCTTCATCCTCCGAGGTTTCGCGCAGCAGGTGTCCAAGCAGAATTGCCGCCTGCTGGAAGCCGGCATTGATCGCGAGGGCGCCACGCGCTTCCACCATTGCGAGTTTTTCATTCCTGGCGATGGCTGCTGCCTGGGAAATCGCGAAATGCGCCTCCGCCATTTGCGGATGGAGCGCAGCGAGCTCCTGGACCTGCTTCAAAACCGCAGCCTTGTCCGCAAAGCGGCCAAAGATGGCATTGAGTTGCAAATAGAAACCGGGCGCCTTCTCCTTGTTGCTCAGCATGCGCCGCAGATTTTGTTTTACCGCGTCCAGATCGCCGTGCGTATTCACGAGCACCGTCATGGCCTGCTGGGCAATGACCGAGTTGGGTTCGAGTTCCAGCCAGAGTGCAGCAGCCTCCATTGCCTGTGGAAATTGCCGCGACTGAAAGGCGAGCTCCAGAGCACGCCGGGCAATGCGGGGGTCGCGCGTGTCCTTGGCCAGACCGCCCATGCCTTTGATTGCCAATGCGCTGCTGCCGCGTTGCCCGGCGATCTCGGAAATGAGGAATTGGTACAAAATACTCTCCGAAAGATCGCCCTGCACCAGCGGAGCCGCCGCTTCAGCGCTCTTCTTATCCGCATCATGCGGGGATAAGACTTTGCGTTCAGGCGACTCCCGGCCGGGAACGGGGGAGATGACGTCATCGCCGTCATTTGCCCCGTCCGGAGCTACATTCTGCGCAAAGCACGCGCCCGCGACGCCGAGCAGGGCGCCAGCCAACATCGGGAGGAGAAGACGGGGGAAGGAAATGCGATACATCGAAAACCCGGAACGGAAATGTAATCTGGTTGCTATCATATCCTCATCGGCCTCGCTTGGCACTTCTTGTATTGGAAAGCGAAAAGTGTTTACTGGCCGCCCTTTGTTCACTGCCCTATTCATCTGGCCATGCCTGAACTTCCGGAAGTGGAAATAACGCGGCTTGGACTGCTGCCGCACTTGATTGGACAGCGGATCCGCGGCGTGGTTGTACGCAACGCGCGATTGCGCTGGCCCATCCCGGAAAGCCTGCCGGAACGCCTGACCGGCTGCGTCATCGGGGAGATCGCGCGGCGCGGGAAATACCTGCTGTTCGATTGCCGCAAGGAGGAAAGCAGCGGTCATTTGCTCATACACCTGGGCATGTCGGGAAGCCTGCGTGCCATCACGGCTCACATTCCGCCCGGGAAGCACGATCACGTCGATATTCTTCTGGAAAACGGAGTTTGTGCGCGCCTCACGGATCCGCGCCGCTTTGGCGCCATGCTCTGGATTGAGGGCGATGAACTCAGCCACCCGCTCCTGGACAAGCTCGGCGTGGAACCGCTTTCCAGGGACTTCAGCGGTGCTTACCTATACCAGTCTTCACGCGGGCGCATGGTCACGGTGAAGCAATTGCTAATGGACGGCCGGATCGTGACTGGCGTCGGAAATATTTACGCCAATGAAGCCCTGTTTCATGCCGGCATTCACCCCGGCAGGGTGGCCGGCAAGGTATCGCTCCAACGGTACGAACGCCTGGCATTGGCGGTTCGCGATACTCTGAAGCGCGCACTCGGAGCAGGCGGCAGTTCGATACGAAATTTCGTGGGTAGTGATGGCAAGGCAGGCCATTTCCAGCTCGACTACCGGGTTTACGGCCGCGAGAACCTCGCCTGCCGGCGTTGCAAAGCGCGTATCCGCATGTTGCGGCAGGGACAGCGTTCCAGCTTCTATTGCCCGGTCTGTCAGCGCTAAAACCGTATCGGGCATGCACAAGATTGGCGCATAATATCGGCAAAATGACAGCCATGTACGAACACTTCCTCACCAGCCGGCTTGCCGATTTTGTTTCCTGGCGCGACGGTTTGGGAAACAGTATCGATCAGGTGATCGGTACACTGACCACCCATGCGTTATGCAACGACGACATGACGAAACGTCTCGAGGCTTTGCGCTCGCGCGTACAGGATGAGCGCCTGACCGTATCATTTGTGGCAGAGGCGGGGAGAGGCAAATCCGAACTTATCAATGCACTTTTTTTTAGCGAACGCGGCACGCGCTTGCTGCCATCCGGGCCGTCAAAAACCACGCTTTGCGTTACCGAAGTCCGCTACGACGCGGAATGGCTCCCCTGTGTGCGGCTCCTGCCCATAGAGACGCGCGAAAATCCAGGCACTTATGCGGATTTGCTGGCGGAAAAATCCCTGTGGAAGATCATCCCGTTCGAAGCCGACGATTCGGACTCGATTTACCGCGCTCTTGCGGCGCTCTCGGAAACGCGGCGCGTCACCCCCGGTGAAGCGGTTGCATGGGGATTGCACGGCGACGTGGCAAAATCACCCGCTACCGGAAAGGCTGTTCTGGTCGATGCGCCGCGCTGGCGCCATGCCATAGTCAATCTGCCCCATCCGCTGTTGCGCGCGGGATTAGTGGTCATCGATACGCCCAGCCTCTCGTCGCTGGCGGCCGAACCCGAGCTGTCGAGGCAGCGCATTCCCCAGTCCGACTGCGTTGTCTTTGTGCTCGATGCCACACAGGGTGTCACGCGCATCGATCTCACGATCTGGAAGGACTATCTGAGGGAATCCACATCCACCGGGAACTTCGGCCGCGCGGCGGATACGACACCTGCAAACCGGCTGGTTGCACTCAACAAGATCGATCTGCTCAGCGATAAACACAAAGGCGAGAATCTCGCGCTGGAAGAAATCGACCGCCAGCTAAAGAATGCAGCGGATCTGCTCAATGTCGATCCCATCCGGGTGGTGCCGCTTTCGGCGCGCCTTGGCTTTCTCGGCAAAACGTCTGGCGACCGCGACAAGCTGATCAAGAGCAGGCTCTATCAGCTCGAGCGCGCGATCACGCGCGAACTTTCCTACGCCAGACAGACAACCACCTCGTCACTCACGCAGAAAGTGCTTACCGACTGCGTCGATACGGCACGCGCGAATCTGGACGAGTCGCGCTTTCAGATTCTGGATAAGTTGCGTCAACTGGGTGAGCTGCGCGAAAAAAATCAGCGCCTGGTCGCAACGCTGCAGCAAAAGTTCAACAGCGAACAGGATAGGCTCGAATCGGCATTCAAGGAATTGCGCAACCTGCGTGCGCTGCACGCGCGCCTTGGCGAAGAACTGGTAGCGGCTATCGATCTTCCCCAGGCACATGAACATGCCGAGGAAACCGCGGCCAACATCGGTCGCAGCTTTCTCGCCGGCGGCGTCCAGGGGACGCTCGAAGGGTATCTTCAGGAAAGTGGCCGGCGCATTGTGCGTTTTGAGGCAAAAATCGCGGAAATCAAAAAGGTTCTGGCGGACTTTGTGGCCAGAATGAAGTTGGTGTATGGCGTATCGATTGGGGAACCGCTTCCCTTTCAGACACAGCGTTTCCACACCGAGCTGCTCAAGGTGAGAAACGAGGCCGAGAAGGATTACAAGGGCGCAATCTTGCTGCTTCGCGGAGGCACAGGGTTGGCCGAGGAGTTTCTGGATGACGTCGCGCGCCGCGTCGTGCATATTTTCAATATCGCCGCGCGGGAAAGCAGTACCTGGATGCGCGGGTCCTACAGCGAGATGGAGAAAGCCCTGGAAGGAATCAGGCAATCCGCATCGCTACGCTCCGAAAACATGGACAAATTGCATGATGCGGAAATCGATCTGGCGGAAAAGATTTCCGAATTGCAGACCCATCTGGACATCATGCGCTCGCGGCACACGGCCCTCGCTCACTGTGCCGCGCAGCTCGAAAAGCAGTTTGCCGCCGCCACCGAGCAAATCATTTAACCGGGATGGCTGACAGCCTGAGAAATTTGGCGTTCAGTTGCTCTTTGCTCTCCACATGCTCGGGATCGAAGGGAATGCAATCGACCGGGCAGACTTGCCGGCATTGCGGTTCGTCAAAGTGACCTACGCATTCCGTGCACTTTTCCGGATCGATGACATAGATTTCCGCACCCTGCGAGATGGCCCCATTGGGGCACTCGGGTTCGCATACGTCGCAGTTGATACATTCATCGGTAATTTTCAGCGCCATGATTTCCGTGCCCGCTATACCTTGCTGCCCACTTTATTGCGCAGCCGCTGCGCAGCGACAGGATGAACGAAATCGCTCACGTCGCCTCCCAAAACCGCAATTTCGCGCACAATGCTCGCGGAGATGAACAGGTACTTGTCGGAGGGGGTGAGAAACAACGTCTCGACTCCGGGATTGAGATGACGGTTCATCCCCGCCATCTGAAACTCATATTCGAAATCCGAAACAGCCCTGAGTCCACGCAGTATCACGGTCGCATCCTGCTGTCTGAGAAAATCCGACAGCAAGCCGCTGAACCCCTGCACGCGCACGTTCTTGCACGGCGCAAGTACTTCACGCGCCAGGTCGATGCGTTCTTCCAGGGAAAAAAACGGGCTCTTGGTCTGGCTGTGCGCGACGCCGACGATCACCTCACCGAACAGTTTCGAAGCCCTGTTCACCAGGTCTTCGTGCCCCTTTGTGATGGGATCAAAAGTACCGGGATATACGGCGCGAATCATTGTGGTTCCCCCTTGATCGGTGGCTGAACGAGACCAAATCTGACCATGCCCGCCTGTGCGCTTTTCAGTACCTTCCACTTCGGTGCGACACCCTCGAGTTTCTTCCCCGACTCCAGATAGACAACGCCCTCCCCGGTCAACAGGCGCGGCAGGGCATCCAGAAGTTCTTCAAGGATATTGGCACGAAAGGGCGCATCCACAAACACCACATCAAACCTCTGGCTGCATGTACGCACAAATTGTCGCGCATCAGCATACACGAGCGACACGTTGCGCGCATCCAGGCGCGCTGCATTGGCTTCAAGCGAAACAAACGCGGCTCGATGGTTTTCCACCATCACGACCTCTTGCGCGCCACGCGACAACGCTTCGAAGCCCAGCACACCGCTGCCAGCAAAAAGATCGAGGCAGCGCATACCATGCAGATTCTGTCCCAGCCAGCTGAACAATGTCTCTCGCACGCGGTCTGCCGTGGGACGCAAGTCGGGCACATCGGGAAACTCGATCAACCTGCTGCGCCACAGCCCGCCCGTAATGCGGAGGCGATTTCTGGGTTTGGCATTGTGCTTGGCGGTTCGGCTGCTGGTACGATTCACGAAATGGCTGCATGGTTGCGTTCGTCGGGATCATCTTACCGTAAAATACCAGCTACTCCTTCGCTGCCCATTACATAACTTACCTGGCATTACCGGCCTTCTCCCTTGTTTAATATCTTCACAAAGAAACCAGTGTTGCCGTCAAAAGAAACGGTGAACCCTGGTCAAATCAATCAGTCCGGTTGGTTTGCAAGACTTCGCTCCGGACTCGACCAGACCAGCAGCCGCCTCAAGGCGGGTCTTGGCAGCCTGCTCTCCCGGTCAAGCATTGATGACTCTTTATACATTGACCTGGAAGAGCTACTCATCGCCTCCGATGTCGGCATTCGCGCAACGCAGCGCATTCTCGAGACCTTGCGTCTGAGCGTGCGCGAGAAGCAGCTGCAACAACCGGCGGATATCATCCCGGAGCTCAAGCATATTCTGAAAAACATGTTACTTCCGCTGGAAATGCAGCTCGACATCACCGGCCGGAAACCCTACGTCATCATGATCGCCGGGGTCAACGGCGCCGGCAAAACAACGACCATAGGCAAGCTGGCGAAATATTTTCAGTCCCAGGGCAAGAGCGTCATTCTGGCGGCGGGCGACACCTTTCGTGCGGCGGCGCGCGAGCAGCTCACCGCCTGGGGTGAGCGTAACAATGTGAGCGTTATCTCGCAGCCGGGGGGCGATTCAGCAGCGGTGATTTATGACACCATTCATGCCGCCCGGGCACGCGGCATCGATATCGTCATCGCCGATACCGCGGGGCGCTTGCCGACACAACTCAACCTCATGGACGAGATCACCAAGGTCAAGCGAGTCATTGCCAAGACCGATCCCGGTGCGCCGCACGAGATCCTGCTGGTTCTCGACGCCAATACCGGCCAGAACAGCCTCGCCCAGGTCGCGGCCTTTGACAAGGCGTTGTTGCTTACCGGTCTGGTCGTAACCAAGCTGGACGGCACAGCCAAAGGCGGTATGGTTGTGGCACTCGCCAGCGAACGTCCCGAACGCGTCATACCCGTGCGCTTTATCGGCGTGGGAGAGAACCTGGAAGACCTGCGCCCGTTTACGGCAGAAGAATTCGTGGAAGCCCTGTTCCAGTGATACAGTTTTCCAATGCAGGCAAGCGCTACGCTGGCGGCCGCGAGGCCCTGGTTTCCGTGTCGCTGCAGATCGACAAAGGGGAAATGGCTGCGGTGACCGGCCATTCAGGAGCAGGTAAAAGCACCTTGCTGAAACTGGCGTCGGGCATTGACCTTGCCACCAGTGGCAGCGTCCTGGTCAACGGCCAGAACCTGGGCGCCCTGCGCGCAGCAGGTCTTGCAGCGCTGCGGCGCAATATAGGATTGGTGTTCCAGGATCATAAGCTGCTTTTCGATCGCAGCGTTTTCGACAACGCTGCACTGCCATTGGTGATCGCTTCCCATACGCGCGAGGACACCGCGCGGCGCGTACGCGCCGCGCTGGACAAGGTTGGGTTGCTGAATCGCGAGAAATCCAGCCCGGTCACGCTCTCGGGCGGCGAACAGCAGCGCCTCTGCATTGCACGCGCCATCGTCAACCGTCCCTCCATACTGATCGCGGACGAACCCACCGGCAACCTCGACGCAGAATATGCCGCGACCATCATGGAGTTGCTCAAGTCGTTCAACCAGGTCGGCGTTACGGTGCTGCTTTCCACACATGACGAGCAGGCCCTGGAACGCCTGCCATGCACACGTATCCGTCTTGCCGGTGGGCGGCTCGCAAATGCCGCCCCCGCTGAAATATGATACGTGCCTACCTGCTCGCGCATGTGCAGGCGTTTCAACGCGCCTGGAGACGCATGGCCAGTCAACCCGCCTCGACAATGTTGTCGATATTGGTCATCGGCATCGCGGTAACACTGCCGGCAGGACTGTATGCGTTCCTGGGCAACATCGCCAACCTCACCCGGCATATCAATACCGATCCACATATCAACATTTACCTAGCCGTCGGAGCCAGCTCCGAAGAGGCGCGTCAGATAGAAGTTCGACTCAAGGCGCACCCGCAAGTACAGGCGGTGAACTTCATATCGCGCGACGACGCCCTGAAGGAAATGAAAAATACCGCGCATCTCGCCGATTTGCTTTCCAGCCTTGACACCAACCCGTTGCCGCATGCTTTTTCGGTTGTGCCAAAGACCATTGATAGCGGCGCCCTGGAAGGGCTGCGCAAGGAATTTGCCGCTTTTCCCAGGGTGGAGTACGTGCTCATGGATTTTGAGTGGGCACAGAAGCTCGCGCGTATTTCGCGACTGGCCGAACATTTGATTGCACTGATTACTTTGCTGCTCTCGATCGCCGTGATTTTTATCACCGGGAATACTATCCGGCTGCAAATTCTGACACAGCGCGAAGAAATTGAAGTCAGCCGACTGATTGGAGCCACATACCCATTCATTCGGCGTCCTTTTTTGTATTTTGGTGTATTGCAGGGATGCTTGTCGGGTATGGTCTCCCTGCTGCTGCTAGTCGTTGTTTTATGGTGGATAGACAGACAAGTGCAAGCACTAACTATATCTTACCTATTAGATTTTCATATCTATTTACCAACACCTCAACAATCCTTATGGCTACTGGGGGGTATCTCCCTCCTGGGCTGGCTGGGAGCATATTTCTCCACCAGCTTTTATTTCAAGCACCCCGAAATAGCCTAGCGACCAAGCAAATCACGAACCATCCGGGGTATTAGCACTCCAATGCTTTGAGTGCTAAAATAATACTTGATCAATTTACTTTGGAGGGGTAAATGGCTTCCTTGACCACCAACTTGCCCGCGCTTTCTGTTTCAAGCATAGAAAGTTATATATCCGCCGCCAATCGCATCCCGATGCTCACCCCCGAAAGGGAGCACGCTTTGGGTGTACGTCTCAAGGAGCACGGCGATCTGCATGCCGCGAGCGAACTAGTATTGTCGCACTTGCGCCTTGTCGTTTCGATTGCACGCAATTATCTTGGCTATGGGTTGCCGCATGCCGACCTGATTCAGGAAGGCAATATCGGCCTCATGAAGGCGGTAAAGCGCTTCGATCCCGGTCGTGGCGTACGTCTGGTTTCTTTCGCGGTGCACTGGATCAGGGCAGAAATTCATGAGTACATATTGCGCAACTGGCGCATGGTCAAGATTGCCACGACCAAGGCGCAGCGCAAGCTGTTCTTTAACCTGCGCAGCATGAAACCGAATTTCGGCAGCCTTACGCAACGCGAACTCAATGAGGTAGCGCGCCAGCTTAACGTCAAGGTAAGCGATGTCGCCGAAATGGAACAGCGTCTGAATGGTCAGGAAATCTCACTCGAACCCGGAAACGATGACAGCGAAGATTGGGTCAGCCCCATCGCCTACCTGCAGGATAACAGCACGGAACCTTCGGTGCGCATGGAAGTCCTGGAGCGCGATACAGCTGGGAGCGAAGGCCTCCGGGACGCGCTGGCGAGTCTCGACATGCGCAGCCGCCGCATTATCGAAGCGCGCTGGCTGAACGAAGGCCAGGAAAAAACATTGCACGAGCTGGCAAGCGAGTTTGGCGTTTCAGCCGAGCGTATCCGTCAGATCGAGGTCAAGGCCATGCAGAAAATGAAGCCGGCTCTTGCCGGCTACCAGGCGACTCGCTGACAAGCAGCCAGCCGGAACACGGGGGGCGTTTGCCGAGACGCCCTTTGTGTTTTCTGGAGGACGCTTAGCGACCGGCTACGACCTGAATCTCCACCCTGTAGTCCGGCTTGGCCAGTTTGGCTTCCACGGTGACGCGCGGCGGCGTATGTCCCTGCACGACCCATATATCCCAGACGCTGTTCATTGCGGGGAAATCCGCCATATCCGCCAGGTAGATTGTCACCGATAGAATGCGCGTTTTATCACTCCCCGCCTCGGCTAACAGCTTGTCAATGGCTGCCAGAATCTGCCTGGTCTGACCGGCTGCGTCCTCGCTTGCATTGGCAGCCACCTGTCCGGCCAGGTAGATCGTATTGTTGCACACGGCCATTTCCGAAAGGCGTGCGCCGATGTGAAATCGCTGAATAGTCATGTTTAGCCTTCTTGCCGCAGCAGAATTCCGATATCGCCCGTGATCGCATCCGGATTCATGCCATAGTTGAACATCAGCCGCAATCTCCCCCGGGGATCGAATACCAGCATTCCCGCCGAGTGATCGACACTGTAGGAGCCGGGTGATTTGCCCGGTTGAGTGCGATAGAAAATGCCAAAGTCCTTCGCCACCCTGGCCGTATCTTCGGCACTACCATACAAACCCAGAAACGAGGGATGGAACGCCGGCACATACTTTGCCAGTAGCTCCTGCGTGTCGCGCTGGGGATCGACGGTCACGAACAATACCTGCACACGCTCGGCATCTCCCCCAAGCTTCTGCATGACAATCCGCATGTCGGAAAGAGTAGTGGGGCACACGTCGGGACACTGCGTATAACCGAAGAACATGGTAACCACCCTGCCGCGAAAGTCGGACAGTGTGCGTACCTTGCCGTTGTGATCGGTGAGACGAAAATCGGCGGCGTAGTTCTTCACGCCGGTAATATCGATTCCGGAAAACTTCTTGCCACCATCGCAACCTGTGAGCGCCAACAACAACGCCAGCACTATCCAGAGCGGCAGTTTCATACCCACAGCAGCGGCGCGTAGTGGTCGAGGAGCAAGGCGGCAAACAGCAAACCCAGATACAGGATCGAATAAGAGAATGTACGGCGCGCCAGTGCGTCGCTGTAGCGGCGATAGAGGCGAACCGCGAGGGTAAGAAATCCAAGATCAAGCGCGGCTACGCATGAGAGATAGATCCAGCCGCTAAATCCGGCGGCAAACGGCAGCAGCGTCGCTGCGACCAGCAGCAGGGTATAGAGAAGCAGGTGCAGGCGCGTAAACGCCTCGCCATGCGTCACGGGAAGCATGGGGACGCCGGCACGCGCGTACTCTTTGCGCCTATACAGGGCGAGCGCCCAGAAATGCGGCGGCGTCCAGGCAAAGATAATCAGGAAAAGCATCATGGCAAAGGGAGTGACCTCACCCGTCACCGCGGCCCACCCGAGAACCGGAGGCATTGCGCCCGAAGCGCCGCCGATGACGATATTCTGCGGCGTCGCCGGCTTGAGGATCACTGTATAGATCACCGCATAGCCGACAAAGGTAGCCAACGTCAGCCACAAAGTGAGCACGTTGACGAAGCGAAAAAGAAGGTAAAGCCCGGCGCCGCCGACCAGTCCGGCAAGCAACAGAATTTGCAGCGACGTTATGGTGCCGGCCACCGTCGGACGCGCGCGCGTTCGCGCCATATGCGCATCGATGCGCTGCTCAACCAGGCAATTGAAGGCGGCGGCGGCTCCCGCCACCAGGCCGATACCAAGCGTCGCGGTCAGCATGAGCGGAATATCCCAGGGCAGACCCGCAGGCACAGCCAGCATCATGCCGATGATGGCGGTAAAGACGATCAAGGCATTGACGCGTGGCTTGCAAAGCTGGAGAAACTGAACCAGTACACTGCCGGAGCGTTTGGCGATAAGTTCGTGCGGCATGACGAAATGCGATCTGCGGATAAGAATATGTCAGGGTCGATATTATACCGTCTCAACAGTCGCAGGCCCGGGAAGAATTCCGGGCTAACCGATTTGCGATACCTTGAGGAGCCGCTCAAGATCCTTGAGCAAGCCCTTTATGTCGGGTTCGGCCGAAAAACGCATTATCACGTTGCCAAGAGGATCGACAATATATATGTGGTCGCGTGTAGATTCCTTGGCGGGCAATGACTTCAGTAAAGAAGACCCGGCAGCGCTATACCACAACCAGTCCGCGGTTTGCGCAAGCAAACCCGTGCCAGGCATGGTCCCATCATCGGTCAGGAAGACACGCTGCACCCGTTCCTGATTTTTACCCTGGGCGATATGCGCCTGGCGCATGGCATAGAGCTTCTTGCGGCATCTCTCCTCGCATGCGGCCGAATCAACCTGCAGAAGCGTCCACTTCCCGGACAGCGAATTCAGTGGTAGCTCTGCTCCGCGCGTGTCGCGTACGACAAATGCCGACACATTGAGCGGGGCAGCAAGCAGCTCTCCATGATTGGCCGTGGTCGCCGGCTTCCAGAAAAAGTACGCCAGATAAGCCGCAAGCAGCGGCCCGGCGAATACGATGGCAAGCAGCACGAAAGTGCGCTGGCTGCTGTTCATGTTCTCTCCCTTTTCAAATAGACCGCCAGCCAGAAAACCGCAGCTACCGCCGCAAGCGAAAACCACTGGAAGGCGTAGATACGATGCGTGTCTATGCCCGCATCCGGGGTTTCTGTTACCACGGCCAGGCCTGGGGAGGCTTTTTCTGCAAGAACCAGAATGGGAAGAACATCAATCCCGAGTTTTTCGCGCACCCTCAGGATGGTCAGGTTTTGCCAAACACGACCATCCACGTTCGCGGCGGAAAGCTCGACAAAACGCGTCACAGGTAGAACAGCCATGCCCGAGACCTCAACCTCACCCGCAGGCGGCGGCGCAGGCGGCGGCGCGGGATAATTCCTGCCGCGTCCGATCCATCCCCTGTTGACCAGCACGTTGGCTTGCGTTCCGGAAAGGCGCAGCGGCGTAATCACGTGATAGCCGGCATGCTCATCCTGGATTTTATTGTCGAGAAAGATTTGCTTGTCCTCAAGATATGTCCCGCGCGCGAACACGCGCCTGTAGCGCAGACTCTCCCGATCGCTTTGCAGGGAATCGAGCTTGATCGCTGGCGCCTTGATGCGTTCTTTAAAACTGGCCTGTAATGCCATCTTTTCCATAGCACGTCCCGATTGCCAGCGCCCCAGCGAAAGCGTGATCGCGATGACCACAAACGTCGCCAGGGTGGGTATCAATCGCGGACGGAAGAATATGGGCATAAACTATGTCGCACTTCGGTTTGCGGTCGGGTGACGGATTCACTACACTGGTAGGCCAAGACTCGTGGATGCATCATGAAAATCATCGTTATCCTGCTCCTGCTTGCAGTCATCGCCAGCCTGTTCAGCGGATTGTTTTTCCTTTACAAGGACAAGGGTCAGACCAATCGCGTGGTCAATTCGCTAACACTGCGCGTGGCCCTTTCGTTTACCGTCTTTCTGCTGCTCATGGCCTCGTATTACTTCGGCTGGTACCCTGCCAAATAACTGTCATTTCAACAAAAAAGCCGCTCGCTGCGGCTTTTTTGTCATTCAACCGCGTGAAGACTAGACGAGCCAGTAAACAAAAATGAACAGGCCGAGCCAGACCACGTCGACAAAGTGCCAGTACCACGCCACCGCCTCGAAGGCAAAATGATGATCCGGCTTGAAGTGGCCCTTGATGCAGCGCACCAGAATCACGGTCAGCATGATCGCACCCAGCGTGACGTGAAATCCGTGAAAGCCCGTCAACATGTAAAAGGTCGAGCCGAACACGCCCGAAGTCAGCTTGAGGTTGAGGTCTGTATAGGCGCTGTGGTATTCGTGAATCTGCAACGACAGAAAGATCACCCCTAACAGCACCGTGAAGAAGAGACCGGCGATAAGCTGTGTCCGGTTGTTGGCCTTGAGCGCATGATGCGCCCAGGTCACGGTAACGCCAGACGACAACAGCAGAAAAGTATTGATGGCCGGTATGCCCCATGCCGACATTGGGCTGAATTGATGCGCGGGGTTGGTATCGAAGTACGGTCCCGCTGTCGGCCAGTGGCCGCCATAACCCTGCCACAGCAGGCTGTTGTCGATGTCACCGAGCCATGGCACCGAGTAAACGCGCGCGTAAAACAGCGCCCCGAAAAAAGCCGCGAAGAACATGACCTCGGAGAAAATAAACCAGCTCATGCTCCAGCGGAACGACATGTCCACCTGCTTGTTGAAAAGTCCGCTTTCACTTTCGCCGATAACCTGGCCGAACCATCCGAACAGCATGTAAAGCAGAATGGAAAAACCGATCGCCAGGCCGATCCAGCCGTATGGCTGTATGCCGTTCATGGCCATGACCCCACCGCAGGCCATTAAGAACAGTGCCGTCGAACCTACGACAGGCCACTTCGACGGGGGGGCATAATAATATCCGCCAGATTGAGCACTCACGATGACAACTCCCTTTCAGCTAATTTCGGATAGTTACCTTGAAACAATAAAACGCACCAGAAAAAACAAAAATATCACAAATACCATGGCACACAAAATGCCCGTAATTATCACCTGACTCGCGGTCAACCTCTTCTGATCCGCCTCATAGTCAGCCCGTTTGCGAATCCCGAAGAAACTCCACAAGACGGCCTTGATCGCGTGCAGCATCGCGCTCAGGAACTGGCTTTGCCGGTCACATCGAAAAAAGTATACGAAACGGAAATCACCTCGATCTCGCGATCGATTTCAGGCTTGATACGGAACACCACCGGCATATCCCGTACTTCGCCAGAAGCCAGTGTCTGGTTCGAGAAGCAGAAGCATTCCAGCTTCTCGAAATATCTTCCCGCCTCAACCGGCCCATAGCTCGGTACTGCCCTGCCCGTTGTAGCTTCAGGGGTGGTATTTACCGCGCGGTAACGCACCGTTGTCAGTTCGCCCGGATGCACCCTCACGCTGCGTTCAAGCGGCTCGAAGCGCCAGCCGAAATTCTGGTTGCGGTTGGCGACAAATTCAATCGTCACCCAGCGCGTACTATCCACTTGCGTATTTCCTGCCCCGGCAAGCACCCGCGACTGGGTAATGCCTAGCTGTTCGCAGATCACCCGGTAGAGCGGGACCAACGACGCGCAAAACACCAGCATGACCGGAACAATCAACGCCAGCTTCAACCCGAGTACGCGGTTCTGCTTTTCGATGGGGGCGTTCACATCTTCCTCGCGATGGTGTACCCGAAGAACGCCAGCACGATCAGGACAAGGAGCGCAGCCGTCAGATACTTGCCGCGCCCACCGTTTCCGTTTTTGCCGCCGTCAGTCACCATGCCTCTTATTTACTTGATGACCGGAGCGGTCTCGAATGAATGGTAAGGCGCCGGTGTCGGCAGATGCGTCCATTCCAGCGAATCGGCGCCTTCCCACTGCTTCTGTTCGGCCTTCTTTCCGGCGCGATACGACGACCAGAGGTTATACATGAATATGAGCTGACCGGCGGTAAGGAAGAACGCACCGATCGAGGAAACCATGTTCCACTCGGCAAACTGCAGCGCGTAGTCGGGGACGCGGCGCGGCATGCCCGCAAGGCCCAGGAAATGCTGCGGGAAGAACGTCAGGTTGAAGCCAATGGTGGTCCACCAGAAATGCAGCTTGCCCAGACCCTCGTTATACATTTTTCCAGACCACTTCGGCCACCAGTAATAGATGCCGCCAAATATGGAGAAACTCGCCCCCGCCACCATGGTGTAGTGGAAATGCGCGACCACATAATAGGTGTTATGTACGGTGATATCGATCGGCACGATGGCGAGTACCAGCCCGGTAAAGCCGCCCATGGTAAACATGAACAGGAAGCCCAGGGCGAACAGCATCGGCGTCTCGAAAGTCAGCGATCCGCGCCACATGGTCGAAATCCAGTTGAAGACCTTCACGCCGGTCGGAACAGCGATGAGCATCGTGGCATACATGAAGAATAACTGTCCCGCAGCCGGCATGCCGACCGTGAACATGTGGTGACCCCAGACGATAAACGACAGGATCGCAATCGAAGCTGTGGCATAGACCATTGAGGCATAGCCGAACAATGGCTTGCGCGAAAATGCCGGAATGATCTGTGAAACAATGCCGAAACCCGGCAGGATGATGATGTACACCTCCGGGTGACCGAAGAACCAGAAGATGTGCATGAACATCGTCGGGTCGCCCCCGCCTGCTGCGTTGAAAAAGCTGGTGCCGAAATGGCGGTCGGTGAGCAGCATCGTAACCGAGCCCGCAAGCACCGGCATCACCGCGATAAGCAGATAGGCAGTAATGAGCCACGTCCAGACGAAAAGCGGCATTTTCATCAGCGCCATGCCGGGCGCACGCAGATTGAGCACAGTGGTGATGATGTTGATCGACCCCATGATCGAGGATGCGCCCAGGATGTGGACGGCCAGAATGGTCATGTCGCCCGCGATACCCGACTGCGTATAAAGCGGCGGATAAAGCGTCCACCCAGACTGTATGGCGCCCCCCGGAACAAAGAACGACGCCGCGAGCAGAATCGCCGCCGGAGGCAGCAACCAGAAGCTCCAGTTGTTCATGCGCGGGAAAGCCATGTCGGTGGCGCCGATCTGCATCGGAATGAGCCAGTTGGCGAATCCCACAAACACCGGCATCACCGAGCCGAACACCATGATCAGCCCGTGCAGCGTCATGAATGAGTTGAAGGTTTCTGGCTGCATCCACTGCAATCCGGGCTGAAAGAGTTCCAGGCGGATGCCAAGCGACAAAAAGCCGCCCACAAGCGCCATCGCCAGGCCGAACAGCAGGTACATCGTGCCGATGTCCTTGTGATTGGTGGTAAACAGCCAGCGTGTAATGCCGGTGGGGCGATGATCATGATGTTCCTGATCGTGGGCGTGGCCGGCGACGTTGGTGGCGCTCATTGTCGATCTCCGTTCAATATCGGTATGTACAAATTATTTGCGGGCTGACTTGATCTCGGCAGGCTGGATGGCGTCGCCGGACTTGTTATCCCAGGAATTGCGTGTGTAGGTGATGACCGCAGCGAGTTCGCTGTCGCTCAGGCGCGCGAAGGGCGCCATGGCCGTACCCGGGCGGCCGTTGAGCACCACCTTGATCTGTTCAGCCTTGGAGCCGAGGACGACCTTGGACTTGTTGAGCGCGGGGAACATATTGGGAAGCCCCATGCCGTTCGCCTGGTGACACGCCACACAATTGGCGGTATAGACCTGTTGGCCCCTGGCCTCAAGTTCAGCAAGCGTATATTTCTTGTTGGAGTCTTCCGCCGTGGCGGCAGGCGCTACGGGCGATGCATCGGCTGCACTTCCAACTGCTGCTGCCACTTCTGGTAATGCGAATTTCGTCTTGGTTTGCTTGACCCAATCGGCATATTCGTTTTCAGTCTTCGCGATAACGGTGATGGGCATATAGCCGTGCAGCTTGCCGCAGATCTGATTGCACTGGCCCTTGTAGGCGCCCGGCTTGTCGGCCTTGAACCAGGTGTCCTTGATGAAACCTGGGATGCCATACTGGTTGACACCCAGCACCGGCACATACCAGCTATGGATCACGTCGTTCGATGTGATGAGCAGGCGCACCTTCTTGCCGGCCGGAACAACCATGGGGTTATCCACTTCGAGCAGATAATCCTTGCCTTTGGCCTCGGTGGCGGGTACACCCGGCTGGCCGATCTGACTCCAGGGGGTAGAAAGGGTGCTGTAAAAAGAGAGGCCATCCTGCTGATATTCGTACTGCCAGCCCCATTGATAGCCGGTAACCTTGATGGTGATATCGGAATGTGACGCATCCTTCATATCCAGCACCGTTCGTGTCGCCGGAATAGCCATGCCGATCAGAATGAAAAAAGGAATCACCGTCCAGATGATTTCGATCAGCGTACTTTCGTGGAAATTGACGTCCGCCTTGGCGCCCTGCGACTTGCGGAACTTGAACACCGAATAAAACATGGCGCTGAAGACCACGATAAAAATGGCAACACATATCCACAGAATAAACATATGCAGGTCGTACATCTGTGCCGCGACCGGCGAGGCAGGCGGCGGGATGTTGATGTCGTAGCTCGCCAGGGATGGCAGCGCGGTCAGCGCAGCCATGGCTGCCATGAGAAATGCCGCTGGGCGGCGCATGAATTCACGGATCCTGTTGTGCATCGTGTTCTCGCTTGTTTTCAAAATTCCGACTGCTGTTTCTCGATCGCCGTACCAACTGACGGCACCACCCGCAAAGGTATCACCCTGAGACAGCCCTTCAATTCACACCATGGTCTCCGACCATGGTCAACTTTTCGCAATTGCCATCGTGGAGGGAGATTTTCAAAAAAAATAACGCCACAAGTCCAATTTCCAGCCACGCGAACGGCAATACCGGCCACGCACCTATCTCAGCCACCCCACCCGCACAGAAAAACACTGGAAGTACCAGCAAGGCCGCTAAGAGCAGACGCCCGCCACGGGAAAGCGAGCGATTGGGGGTGATGAGGCGAGTATAGTCAGCTTGCACTTCACATCCAGAGGGCACGTCCGAAATAGGTTCCACGGATGTACTTTGCCCCCAAGGACTTCAGGAAGCGACTTCCTGACCAAGCCAAAGGTGTATGCCGGGAACTGCTTTTTAGAAACGCGTAATTCTAGCCGAGAGAGGCCGTGCGTGGCAAGGTGAATTGCTGGCCATGCCTAATGTCATGAAGCAAAAAGAGTAAATCTCAGAGATTGCAGAAGACGAGCTCGAATTCGACGTTCTGCTCATATACTTTGGTCCTCTGCACACTACCCGGCAGAATAAAGCGGATGTTGAGTGCATACTTGTTGGCACTGATCTCAGGGACGCAAGGCAGGTCGGAGCGCAGCGTCAAGCGCAACATCTGGGCGACGCGCTCGGCCGGGGTCTGCTGGAATACGCCCTGATAGGCGATCAAAGGTATCGGTTTACCGCTTTCGCGCAAGACCCGCAACACGATACGCAAGGCGTCGAACACGGGTGACAGCGGCTTGATCCATTCGAGGAGATCGGCGCGGCGCAAAGCGGCGTCGCGATGCAGCCATTGATGAAATGAAGGAAGGTCGAATTCGCACACGCCGCCGGGTATCGCGCTGCGCTGTTTGATCGTCATCAGCCATTCGTTTTCGCGCAAGTGCTGACCGGTTTTCCCGGTCGTGACAATGAGGGCGGTAAAGGCGGTCTGGATCTCATCCAGCACCTCGTACAATTTTTCTTCCGATATGGCCGGATTGCCGCGCAACGCCTCGAGAAATGCGCGCTGGCGATCCAGTTCCTGCAAGAGGTCGGATTTGAGATCGCCCCTGCTCGCCACCTCAAGTATCTCGAAGATGCCATTCAATCCCGCCTGATGATCATAGGCAGAGTCCCTGCCTATGAAGAAATACGCACGATCGAACAGGTCTTCGAGCCTTAACAGGGTCCGAATGCGTTCATTGAGGGGATATTCGTAAATGATCACTGCGCCTCGCCGGTCAGTCTCGCGGCATTCTGACTCATCGCGAGGCAATTTACAATTTCCCGGACTTTCTTCACGCCAGGGACGATACATGCCGCGGAGCGCATTCCAGGTATTCTCCGTGCAACCTCATGACCTGGGTTGCGAGCAAGGACTCGTCACCCTCGTTGCTGATCACATCGTCGGCAAGTTGCAATCGCACCGAACGGGATACTTGCGCCTTGATGATTGCTGCGGCCGCTTCCTGCGTGAATTGCGATCTTTTCATCACGCGCTCAATTTGTTTTTTGATACTGCAATCGACTACAAGACTGCATTGCACCAGGGTGCGGTAAGCCATGCCCTCGAAGAGCAATGGCACGACTAAAACGGCATAGGGCGCGCGCATATCCCGCAGTGCCTGCACGGCGCGAATATGGATAAGCGGATGCAGTATCGCCTCGAGATCGCGCCGCGCCCGGGCGTCCGCAAAAACGAGTTCGCGCATCTTGTCGCGCTCAAGGCCGTTTAGCGCAGAGACATATCGGGAACCAAAGCATGCAGTTATAGCGTCCAATGCAGCGCCGCCCGGCAAGGTCAATTGGTGCGAAATGGTATCGGTATCCACAATGCCCGCCCCGGCCTGCCCGAACATTTTCGCCACCAGGCTTTTGCCCGAGCCTATTCCTCCGGTGAGACCGATCAGCATGGCGGCGGGCTCACGACTACAAGGCTGCACTTACCTTGCCAGGCCACCCAGATACCATTCATTCAGGCTCTTTCCCCAAAGCAGGGCGGCAAAACCCGCCGCGGCGAGATAGGGGCCAAAGGGAATACGCGCACCCTTTTCCCTGCCCGCGATCATGATACCGGCGAGTCCGATCACGGCTCCCACCGTGGCGGATAGCAGAATGATCAGGGGAAGCATCTGCCACCCCATCCACGCACCCAGAGCGGCAAGCAATTTGAAGTCGCCGTAACCCAGACCTTCCTTGCCGGTCACGATCCTGAATAGCCAGTACACCAGCCACAGGACGAGATAACCCAGTACCGCTCCCCACACAGCCGAGCCCAGATCCGTGAAGGTGTTCCCGGTATTGACCATGAGACCAAACCAGAGCAAGGGCAAGGTGATGGTATCCGGCAACAACTGCGTATCGGCATCGATAAAGGTCAGCGCAATCAGCGCCCAGCAAAACAGCAGCGCAGATAAGGCAGCCTGGCTTGCACCAAAACGCCAGGCGACATAGCCGGAAAGCAGGCCGGCAAGGAGTTCCACCAACGGATAGCGTATGCCGATTTTCGCCTTGCACGACGAGCAGCGCCCCTTGAGAACCAAATAGCTCGCCAGCGGAACATTTTCCAGCGCAGTGATTTTATGGCCGCAAGCCGGACAGGCGGAACGCGGCACCAGCAGATTGTATTTTGGCAGCCGGGTCGCGTTGGTGTCGGGGTGTCCGGTAGTGGCGCCGCCGAGAAAATCCTCGCACTGCGACCGCCACTCCCGCTCAAGCATTTTGGGAAGGCGGTAAATCACCACATTCAGAAAGCTTCCGATACACAGCCCGAATAAAATCGCCGCCCCGGCAAGGAGGGGCGGCGAATGCGCGAGCAGAGGAAAAAAGTCCACGTAGTTGTTGTAGTTATCGGTCTACTTGGCAGGAAATTGTCAGATGGCCTGTCCCATCTTGAAGATAGGCAGATACATGGCAATGACAAGACCGCCGATCAGCACACCAAGCACCGCCATAATGATCGGCTCCATCAGGCTCGACAAGGCATCGACGGCGTCGTCGACTTCCTGCTCGAAAAAATCGGCGACCTTGGAGAGCATTGAATCAAGCGCACCCGATTCCTCTCCTATAGCACACATCTGCAGCACCATGCTCGGGAACACATCGCTGTTCTGCATTGACACTGTAAGACTGGTTCCGGTACTCACCTCGTTCTGAATTCTCTTGGTCGCATTGTAGTAGACGCGGTTGCCCGAAGCGCCTGCCACGGAGTCGAGCGATTCGACGAGGGGGACGCCGGCAGCGAACATGGTCGAAAGCGTCCTCGCCCAGCGCGCGATCGTGGCCTTGCGGATCAGATCGCCGAAAATCGGCAATTTCAGGAACAGCCTGTCCATGAAAAACTGCATTTTTTCCGAACGTTTCCAGGTATAGAAGAAGAACCAGAGCGAACCAGCGATACTGCCGAATATCAGATACCAGTACTTCACGAAGAAATCCGAGATCGCCATGACGATCAAGGTCGGCGCCGGCAAGTCGGCGCCAAAGCTTTTGAAAAGATCCTTGAATGCCGGAATGACAAAAATCATGATCACGGCAGTAATAACAAAAGCCACTACTATGATGGCAATCGGATAAAACAGCGCCGACTTGATCTTCTGTTTGACGCCAAGAATCTTCTCCTTGTAAGTCGCGAGGCGGTCAAGAAGGGTGTCGAGAATACCGGCCTGCTCGCCCGCAGCGACCAGGTTGCAGAACAGGTTGTCGAAATACAGCGGATATTTGCGAAACGCCTGGGCAAGGCTGCTGCCTGTTTCCACTTCGGTCTTGACATCGAAAAGCAGCTTGGCAACCGAAGGGTTGTTGTGACCCTTGCCGACAATATCGAACGCCTGCAGCAACGGGACACCCGCCTTCATCATGGTTGCGAGCTGGCGCGCGAACAGGGTGATATCCTTTTCGGTGATCTTTTTGCCGCCGCGCATCGAGACGCGCTTCACCTTGGTGACGTTCACACCCTGACGGCGCAGGGTCGCGTTCACATAGGCATTGCCCGAGGCGCGGATTTCGCCGCGGATGATCTTGCCGCTCTTGTCTTTCCCTTCCCAGAGGAAGGTGTACATCTTGACGTCCCTGGATTCCTTCTTGATCGCACCCGCTGGTGTAGACATGGCAGACCCCTTATTCGTTGGTAACGGCCTCGACTTCCTCAAGAGAGGTCAGGCCGGCCTTCACCTTGCGCAAACCCGATTGACGCAAATCCAGCACTCCTTCGCGACGCGCCTGATCGGCAAGATCGATCGCAGTGCCGTTTTTCATGACTATGCGCTGCATTTCATCCGAGATAGGCATCACCTGGTAAATACCGACTCGCCCCTTATAACCCGTATTCTTGCATATATCGCAACCGCTGTGACCGTAAGGCTGCCAGGTTCCGTCCAGGTCTTCCGCGGTAAAGCCTGCACGAAGCAGCGCCTCTTCGGGAATCTCGACCGGTTTCTTGCAGGAGCACAGCTTTCTTGCGAGCCTCTGGGCAGTGATCAGGATGACGGATGAAGCGATGTTGAAAGGAGCGATGCCCATGTTCATCAGGCGCGTCAAGGTGGCCGGCGCATCGTTGGTGTGCAGCGTGGAGAGTACCATGTGGCCCGTCTGCGCGGCTTTGACGGCGGTTTCGCCGGTTTCCAGGTCGCGAATTTCACCCACCATGATGATATCGGGATCCTGGCGAAGAAATGCCTTCAGCGCAACCGCGAAAGTGAGGCCGGCCTTGTCGTTGACATTGACCTGATTGATGCCCGGCAGGTTGATTTCAGCCGGATCTTCCGCGGTTGAAATGTTGATGCCGGGCTTGTTGAGAATGTTGAGACAGGTATACAGCGACACCGTTTTGCCGCTGCCCGTGGGTCCGGTAACCAGCACCATCCCGTAGGGACGCTGGATCGCCTTCATCAAATGCTCCCTCTGATCGGGATCGTAACCGAGCGCTTCAATGCCGAGCGTGGCGCTGCTCGGATCGAGAATACGCATGCAGATTTTTTCGCCAAAAAGCGTCGGCAAGCTGCTTACGCGGAAGTCGATGGCGCGCGTCTTGGACAGAACCAGCTTCATGCGCCCGTCCTGGGGCACGCGCCTTTCGGAAATATCCATTTTTGAAATCACCTTGATGCGCGAGGCGATTTTCTCCTTGATGGCGAGCGGCGGCTGGGCGACATCGTACAAAATGCCATCCTGGCGATAGCGGATGCGATAAAACTTTTCGTAGGGTTCGAAGTGTATGTCGGAAGCGCCGCCGTTAATCGCATCGAGCAGTACTTTTGTGACATATCTAACGACCGGGGCATCATCGATTTCCTCGGCGCCCGTCTCGCTCTGCGGCTCGGCATCTCCGGATATCACCTCGAGGTCGATGTCCTCGCCGATCATCTTGTCGAGGGACTGTGCTCCCGACTCGGCAAAACGCCGCACCAGGACGGAGAGCTTGTCATCCTCGACGACCACGGGCTCCATCGCCATACCCGTTGCGAACTTTATTTCCTGAAGGATCTGCTCGTTGGTGGGATCGGAAATCGCCACGAAAAGGCGATTGCCGCGTTTCAGCAACGGCAAAACGCGCCGGCTTCCAATCACCTTGATATCAAGCAGACTGACCTGGATCTGATCCGCATCGATGCAATTCAGATCGAGCAGCGGCAGACCAAAAGTCTGCGCGGCGAAATAGGAGACATCCTTGGGCGAAAGCTTTTTGGAAAGCGTGAGTTGCTCGATGAAACTCACGCCCGCCTTGATCGCCTCGGACTGAATCAGGTTGGCGTCAGCCTGTACAAGCTTGCCCTGCTGCACCAGGGCGCGGCCAAGCGGACTGAATTGTGTTGATGCGACAGCAGCCATAGAAAGTCGAGGGGATAGAAAAATACGTGTCTGCAAATTAAGATTTTACATCATGCCCTGCACATAAGGCTTTGTAAAGGATGAATTACTTTGTTTCCGCCTTGCCATGTTCCGCTGTATGCAAAGTAATCTCCAGGAAAAGCCCCAAGCGAAATCCCGTCTCCCGGAAATCCGGGGCGCGGCTGATCAGAACATATACGTCAGATTTGCCACGATGCTAAAATCGCATTTCGTAAACCCTTGTATTTTTTGAACTAGCCGACCCATCACATGGCCTTATTTGCAGTCGGCCTCAATCACCGCACCGCGCCCATAGAAGTCCGCGAGAAAGTTGCGCTGCCCATGGAGTCGCAAGGGACAGCACTCGCGTCGCTGGCGCGCACGCCCGGCATCACCGAGGCCGTGTTGCTTTCCACCTGCAATCGCACCGAAATCTATTTTCGCGGCGAATCCGATGAAGCCGCCCGTCATTGGCTGCAACGGCTTCCCTCGGCACAAGGCATGAACCTCGCCCCCCATCTCTACGCGCTGTGCGGCCTGGATACCACCCGTCACGCATTCCGTGTGGCGTCCGGTCTCGACTCGATGGTGCTGGGCGAACCACAGATCCTGGGACAGGTAAAAGTCGCGGTCAAACTTGCCGGCGAAAGCGGCACTCTGGGCACACACCTTGACCGCCTGTTTCAGCATACCTTTGCCGTAGCCAAGGAAGTGCGCTCCCAGACCGCCATTGGCGAACAATCGATCTCCATGGCTGCCGCGTCGCTGAGGCTGGCGCAACGCCTGTTTGGCGATATCTCGGGCGTGAACCTGCTCCTTATCGGTGTCGGAGAAATGATCGAGCTTGCGGCCACCCACTTTGCCGCGCAGTCTCCGAGGCGCATTGTGGTCGCCAATCGCACGCTGGAGCGCGGACAGGCGCTTGCAGCGCGTTTTTCAGCCACCGCCATCACGCTCGAAGAACTCCCGGAACGCTTCCACGAGTTCGATGCCATCGTCACCTCGACTGCCAGCACCTTGCCCATTATCGGCAAGGGCATGGTGGAGCGCGCCCTCAAGGCGCGCAGGCATCGTCCCATGTTCATTGTCGATCTTGCCGTGCCGCGCGACGTCGAAGCGGAGGTGAGCGAGCTGAGCGATGTCTTCCTTTACACACTGGACAGCCTGGCAGGCATCGTCCAGGAAGGAATCAGTATGCGCGAAGCAGCCGTCGCCGACGCGGAAAAAATCATCGAACGCCGCGCCGGCGAATTCAACGACTGGCTTTCCAAGCGCGCGTCGGTTCCTGCCATACAGACACTACGCGGCAAGGCGGAGGAATACCGCCAGACGGAACTCGCGCGCGCGCAAAAACTGCTGTCGCGCGGCGAGCTTCCCGCGAGTGTCCTCGAACAGTTCAGCCTGGCGCTCACCAATAAATTTCTCCATCACCCGCTCAAGGCTCTCAACAGCGCCACGGCGGCCGAACGCGAGGAACTGACGCGCGCGCTGGCGCGCCTCTATCCTGAATCCGTCGAGTCGGGTGACGCTGATTCTACCGAGGATAACGGCTCGCGATGAAAGCCTCCATGGCTGGCAAACTTCGCTCGCTGACGGAACGGCGCAGCGAACTCGACCGGTTGCTGTCCGACCCCGGCGTGACCGGCGACATGGATCAGTACCGCAAGCTCACGCGCGAGCACGCGGAAATTTCCCCCGTGGTCGAGCTCTATGGGCGCTTTTGCAGCGCGGAAGGCGACATCGCCACCGCCGAGGAAATGGCCAAGGACCCGGAAACGCGCGAATTCGCCGAGGCCGAAATCAAGTCGGGAAAGGCGCAACTCGAAGCCCTGGAACTCGAGCTGCAGAAGCTGCTGCTCCCCAGAGACCCCAACGACGAAAAGAACGTCATTCTGGAAATCCGCGCCGGAACCGGCGGCGACGAGTCCGCACTGTTCGCGGGCGACCTCTATCGCATGTACGCGCGCTTTGCCGAGCGTAACCGCTGGCAGGTCGAAGCGATTTCCGAAAGTCCCGGCGAAGTCGGCGGATTCAAGGAAATCATCGCTCGCGTTATCGGGCAGGGCGCCTACTCCAAGCTCAAGTTCGAGTCAGGCGGGCACCGTGTGCAACGCGTGCCCGACACCGAAACCCAGGGCCGCATCCATACCTCGGCAGCCACGGTCGCCGTGATGCCCGAGGCCGACGATGCCGGGGGCGTGGTGGTCAATCCCGCGGAAATCCGCATCGACACTTTCCGCGCTTCGGGCGCCGGCGGCCAGCACATCAACAAAACCGATTCGGCGGTGCGCATTACCCACCTTCCCACCAACATCGTGGTCGAATGCCAGGACGGACGCTCGCAGCACAAAAATCGCGAGCAGGCCATGCGCGTGCTGATCGCGCGCATCAAGGACAAGCAGGTGCGCGAACAGCAGGCGAAGGAGGCGGCGACGCGAAAATCCTTGATCGGCTCCGGCGATCGCTCCGAGCGCATACGCACCTACAACTTTCCACAGGGGCGAGTTTCCGACCACCGCATCAACCTCACGCTTTACAAGATCGACGCGATCATGGACGGCGACCTGTATGAACTCAGCGATGCGTTGATGACCGAGCACCAGGCCGAGTTGCTCGCCGCGCTCGGCGAGGCGGCATGATGGGACAACTTGCCATGTCGCAAACGCAGACCACTCTCGGTGCGCTGCTCGCCGAGGCCAGCGCCAGGATCGGGCGCGTCGATGCATTCGCCCTGCTCGGTCATCTGTTGTCTATGAACCGCGCGCATATCCTGGCTCACCTCGCCGACCCTGTTTCCGAAAGTGATACAGGCAAATTCGAGTACTGGGTTGAGCTTCGCGTTCAAGGCATGCCCGTGGCATATATCCTGAAGCAACGTGAATTTTATGGCCGCGAATTCATCGTTTCGCAGGAAGTATTGATTCCCAGACCGGAAACCGAAGTGCTGGTTGAGCAAGCGCTGGCGCGCCTTGGAAAGCAGGCGTCGCCCAATGCAGCATGCGTGCTTGACCTGGGTACCGGCAGCGGCGCCATAGCCATCACTCTGGCCCTTGAAAGCGGCGCAACTGTCACCGCCACCGACCATTCCGATGCAGCATTGAAAATCGCCATTCGGAATGCCACTACGCTTGACGCGGATGTCGCATTTCTGAAGAGCGACTGGTACGCGAGTCTGGGCGCGAGAAAGTTCGACATGATCGTCGCCAACCCGCCGTATGTCGCCGCCGCCGACCCGCATTTGGAAATAGACGATCTGCGCTTCGAACCGCGCACGGCGCTCAGCGACGGCAGCGCGGATGGGCTCGACTCGATCCGCCACATCGCAGCCAATGCATCGCGCCACTTGAATTCGGCTGGCTGGCTCCTATTTGAACATGGCTACGATCAAGCTGAGCGCTGCCGCATGTTGTTGTCTCAACACGGATTCGCAAAAATCACTTCCACTCCCGACCTGGCCGGCATTCCACGCGTCACCGCAGGACAATGGGTCAACTAGAATAGAATTTCAATTTTTCGGAGTCATACCATGAGCATTCAAGACACAATTCGCGAGCAAGTTACTTCCCACCCCGTAGTTCTGTACATGAAGGGATCGCCACAAATGCCGCAGTGCGGCTTTTCCGCTTCGGCGACGCAGATTCTCAAGGCGTGCGGCGTCGACCAGCCTTTTACCGTCGATGTACTGCAAAACCCGGACATCCGCCAGGGTGTCAAGGAATACGCCAACTGGCCTACCGTCCCGCAGCTATACGTCAAGGGTGAATTTGTCGGCGGCGCGGACATCATGCGCGAGATGTATCAAAGCGGTGAATTGAAAAAACTCCTCGATACCGCAAAGAGCTAAACCGCGGTAACCCGCCCGGCATCGATATGCAGGCGTTTTACGCCGGGCAAATCGAGCATTTCCCTGTCGTGACAGGCCACCACGACGCAGTTGTTGTCTGAAGTTGTCTGCCTGAGCAGTTCGAGCACTTGAGCGCGCGCCGCCGAATCGAGATTCGCGGCCGGTTCATCCACCAGCAGTACGCGCGGCTCCAGCACCTTGGCGCGCGCCAGTGCCACGCGCTGCTTTTCCCCCCCGGAAAGTTGCCCCGGAGGCACATCACTCAGGTGCGCCACACCTGCCCATTCGATGGCCGCGAGGACTGCGTGTTCGCGCAGTGCCGCATCGACATCGCGCACCCTCAAACCATAGGCAATATTGGCTTTGATGCCCGTATTGAAAAGATAGGGATGCTGATGCACGTAGATGATCTTGCGACGCAGCCAGGCAGGGTATTCGCGCCCCGTAAATTCGCCCCCGTCGAAACGAAAGTGAAATTCGTCGGCCGGCGCCAGTCCCGCCAGGATACGTAGCAGTGTCGTCTTGCCGGCGCCGTTGTCGCCGGACAGAACATAAAGCGATCCTGCTTCAAAAACCAGCCCGGAAACATCCAGCAAGGGGCGTCCGGAAAAGGTTTTTGCAAGTCGCCCCACTGAAAGCAGGCTCATTTCAACTCACCCTCGCCCTGTACCCATGCCAGCCCCAGATTGATAGCCAGCGCAAATACCAGCAATACCGTTCCCAGGGCGATGCCCTGCGCAAAATCGCCCTTGCTGGTCTCAAGCGCAATGGCGGTCGGGATATTACGCGTCACGGCGGCGATGTTCCCCCCCACCATCATGGCGCATCCGACCTCCGATATGACGCGCCCGAACCCGTTGAACACACCCGCCATCACGGCAAAGCGGACTTCGATCAAAGTGGTAACAGCCGCGTGCGTTCTCGACGCACCAAGACCCAGCGCCGTCTCGTGCACGCGCGGGTCCGCCCCCTGCACAGCCGCGAGCGTGAACGCCGCGAGCACCGGAAAGGCGATGATCGCCTGCCCCAGAATCATGATGTCCTGCGTGAACAGCAGATTGAAATTCCCCAGCGGCCCGCTGCGCGTGAACAGCAAATACAGCATCAGACCCACGACGACCGTGGGAAACGACAGCAGACTCTGCAATGCGATGACAACTGCACGCCGCCCAGGGAAGTGCACGGTAGCCAGAAAAAACCCGGCGGGTACGGCGAGCAGGGTCGCAATCAAGAGCGCAGTCAGCGACACCTTCAACGAGATGTAAACAATCTGCCAAAGCTCGCGATCACCGGAAAAAAGCAGTACAAAGGCACGCTGCGAGGCGTCGAGCAATTCCATTTTGCCTATTGCCCCGGTACGCCGGGGAAAAACAATTGCCTGCCGTTCACCTTGAAACCGGCAATCGTCTGGCTGCCCTCCGCGGATGCGATCCACTCGATCAGCTTCATCGCACCCTCGTAATTGACCGTTGAGTAACGTCCGGGATTGACCGCGATAATGCCGTAGGGATTGAACAGCGCGGGCACCCCGGCAACCAGAATATCGAGATCGGTGTGCGAACGGTAAGCCGCATAGGTGCCACGATCGGATAACGTATAGGCCTGCAATGATCCCGCCATGGTGAGTGCCGCGCCCATGCCCTGCCCGGCGGAAAGATAGCGAAAACTTCCCGGTCTGCTTTCGGGCTTGATTCCCGCCGCGGCCCACAACTCGAGCTCTTTCTTGTGGGTGCCAGAATCGTCGCCGCGCGAAATGAAAGTAGTCTGTGCGCCGAAAATTCCGGCGAACGCGCCTCCAATATCCTTCCGGCCGCGAATACCCGCCGGATCGGCGGGCGGGCCAACGAGAACGAAATCGTTGTACATGACATCGCGGCGATCGACACCGAATCCCGACGCAATGAATTTGTCTTCGCTCGGCCTGCTATGCACGAGAACGACATCCACATCGCCATTTTCGCCGAATTTGAGCGCCTTGCCTGTCCCCACGGCAATGACGCGCACCTTGATGCCATGTCGTGTCTCGAAAAGCGGAAGTATGACTTTGAGCAGACCGGAATTCTCGGTACTGGTAGTGGTGGCAAGACGAAGATCCTGCGCAGCGGCGGCCCCGCATATAAAACCGCACAACAAAGCCGCAATGGCCCACAACTTCGCGCGCATCATCGATGCTCTCCATGGTGAGCCGTGATTGTAGCGGGTTTTGCAGCGCCGGCGAATGCTGCTCCCCGCTGGTTATAATGGCTCGTCATGTCAGCGCGTACCTCCCACTTCCCCGCCACCACTTCCTTTGTCGCAGCGCATGTTAACGGGGTCGCGGCGAATGAACCCTTCGATATTGCCATCACCCTTTCCGCGGACTAACCGAGTTGCAAAAAATCACCAATCTCTCGCTATGCCTTATGCTGATCGTGCTTATGGCGGCCGCACTGGCGGTCGGCCAATTTCCGATTGCCGCGAACGATCTGGTTGCCGTGATCTGGGGTAAGGTCACCGGCGTTCCCAATGGCGCTCCCGAGACTATCCAGGCGGTTATTTTCCAGGTGCGTGCACCGCGCATCCTTGCCGCCGTGCTGACCGGTGCGGCGCTCGCCGCTTCCGGCGCCACCTTTCAGGTCATGTTCCGCAATCCCCTGGTATCGCCGGACATTCTCGGCATTTCAGCGGGTGCGGCTCTGGGCGCGTGTCTGGCGATATTCCTTTCCCTCCCCATACTCGCAGTGCAGTTTTTCGCCTTTGCAGGAGGAGTCCTGGCAGTTCTCATGGTCTATGCGCTGGGCATAACCGTGCGCGGGCACGATCCCATGCTGACGCTGATTCTCACCGGCATTGTCACCGGTGCATTTCTCGGTTCCGGCATCGCCCTCGTCAAATATCTCGCCGATCCCTATAACCAGCTTCCCGCCATTACTTTCTGGATGCTCGGTTCGCTGGCCGACATGACACTGCCGGAAGTCGCATCGATGGCGGTGCTGTGCGCATTGAGCGTGATTCCCATCGTCCTGCTGCGCTGGCGCATCAATCTGCTCGCGCTTTCCGATGACGAGGCGCGCGCGCTGGGCGTGAACGTGAACCGCCTGCGCATCGCGGTGGTTGCCTCGGCCACGCTCATGACCGCAGCCGTGGTGGCGGTAACGGGGATCATCGGCTGGATCGGCCTCATCGTCCCGCATGCTGCGCGCCTGCTCGCCGGCCCGCAGTTTGCACGCTTGCTCCCGGTCTCGATGCTGCTCGGCGCGGTGTGCCTGCTGGGCGTCGACACGCTGGCGCGCAGCGTCGCCAGCATCGAGATTCCACCTGGTGTACTGACGGCGATTCTGGGCGCGCCGTTGTTCCTCTGGCTCCTGGCGAAGACGGGTAGGGGGCAGGAATGAGCACCCTCAAGGCCGAAAACTTGAGCTTCGGCTTCGCGCGGCGCGTGGTCGGAGCGGATGTTTCCTTCACGCTTACTCCCGGTGAAGCGCTTGCCGTACTCGGCCCCAACGGCAGCGGCAAGACCACGCTGTTCAGAACCCTGTTGGGCCTGCTTCCCGCCAAGGCAGGGACATGCCTGATCGATGAACGCCCGCTTTGCGGTTATTCCATGGCGGAACTGGCGCGCAAGGTGGCTTACGTGCCTCAGGCACACACCAGCCATTTTGCATTTATGGTGAGCGACGTGGTGCTCATGGGCCGCACCGCGCACCTCGGATTGTTCGCCTCGCCCGGCGAGCACGACCGCGCAGTGGCGCAACGCACGCTCGAAACGCTGCGCATCGCCCATCTTGCCGATCGCCTTTATACAGAAATCAGCGGCGGCGAGCGTCAAATGGCGCTTATTGCGCGCGCGCTCGCGACGGAAGCAAAAATTCTCGTGATGGATGAACCGGCGGCGAATCTCGATTTCGGCAACCAGACGCTGATCCTCGAAGAAATCCTGCGCCTCAAACGCAGCGGGCACGGTGTGCTGTTCAGCACCCACAATCCCGACCATGCTTTCATATGCGCCGATCGTGCACTGCTGCTGCATCAAGGTCGCGTGCTCGCGCACGGCGCGCCGCAGGATATCGTGACGCCGGAAAATCTCAAAACTCTTTATGGCGTCGAGGTGTGCGTGAGCGGCGTGGCCGATACAGCCAAGGTGCTGCGAGTGTCGACAAGCAGCTAACGCGGCAAGCTTGCATCCCCCTCGCCCAGCGCGCGTTGCATCAACACACAATCGACCCAGCGCCCATGCTTGTAGCCGATCGACTTGAATGTGCCGGTGAGGGTGAATCCGCAGCGCTCGTGCAGCCTGACCGAGGCGAGATTGCCGCTGTCTCCTATCACCGCGACCATCTGACGGAATCCGCGCACTTCGCATGCTGCGATCAACGCCACGAGCAGCGCACGACCGACGCCTTTGCCGAGCAGCGTTGCATCGACATAGATCGAATCCTCGGTGCAGAAGCGGTATGCAAAACGCGTACGGTAGTGACTGGCATAGGCATATCCGGCCACCAGCCCATCGAGCTCGGCGACCAGATAGGGAAATTTCTGCGCGAGCAGCGCAGTGCGGCGCCGCGCCATTTCCCCGACGCCCGGCGCCTCGGTTTCGAACGACGCCAGTCCATGCATCACATGGTAGTCGTATATGCGCGCAATGGCCGGAACATCCTCGTCGCGCGAATCGCGAATGACAAGGGTCATGCCTGTAATTCCGACAACAACGATTCGATCATGCGCTCGCTCTGCTGAACATAACCGCCCGAGAAAAGATTGGCGTGATTGAGAATGTGATAGAGATTGTATAGCTGTTTGCGAACCGGGTATCCGGAATCGAGAGGCCAGTCGTTGCGATAGGCCGCATAAAAATCCTGCGGAAAACCGCCGAAGAGTTCCGTCATTGCGAGGTCGGCTTCGCGATCGCCGAAATACACCGCAGGATCGAAAATCACCGGAACGCCATTCACATCGGCGGCGGCATTGCCTCCCCAAAGATCGCCGTGCAGCAACGCAGGCGCGGGGCGATAGGTCGCAAAAAACGCCGCGCAATCCGCTGCCAGGCGTTCGCCGCGATCGATCATTCTTGCGGGATAGCGATTGCGCGCCGCAAGCTGCAACTGATAGTGCAGGCGCCGGTGCTGCCAGAAACTCACCCAGTCGCCGTCCTCGCGATTCTCCTGCGGCGTTGCGCCGATGAAGTTGCCGCGCGCGAGTCCGAACTTTTGCGCTGTGCAGCGGTGCAAGGAAGCGAGGCCATGTCCCAACTGCGCCGCGGAATGCGCTGCGAGCGGCTCCATGTCGATCCACTCCATGAGCAGGAGCGCACCGTCATCCAGCGCTTCACAGGCCAGCACTTCCGGAATGCGCAGCGCCGTGCCCGCTTCGCGCAACCTCTTCAGGCCATCGGCTTCAGCCTCGTACATGGCGTGGGTAGCAGCGTCGCCCACCTTGGCGAATACCTTTTGCGGAATTCCGTTGCGCGAATTTTCAATGCACAGCGAACGGTGGATCGAGCCACCAGAGACTTCCTGCATCGAGACCACCCGAAAAGGGTGTCCGGTCGCCGCGGCGATGCGTTGCGCGAGCTCGTCTTTCCCGATCATGTTCAGCGCGAAGCGTTGAGACGTGCAAAACCCGCATCCAGATCGGCGATCAGGTCTTCGACATTTTCCAGCCCGGCGTGATAACGGATGAGCGGCCCGCCCGTCCAGGGTTTGACGCTGCGCGCCTGGTCAATGTTGGCCGGCACCACCAGGCTTTCGAATCCGCCCCAACTGTAGCCCAGGCCGAACAGCTCGTAGTGATCGAGCATGGCGGCAATGGCCTGACTGGATTTCGGCTGCAGTTCGATCGCGAAAAGCCCGCTCGCTCCGAGAAAATCGCGCTTCCAGAGCGCATATCCGGGATCGCCGGGCAGCGCCGGATAGAGCACGCGCTTCACCTCCGGGCGGCGCTGCATCCAGCTTGCGAGCGCCAGCGCGCTTTCCTGATGGCGCGGCAAACGCACGCCAAGCGTGCGCAGCCCGCGCAAGGCGAGAAAGCAATCTTCCGGGCTGACATGCTGCCCCAGGTCGCGCGAGCAGTCGCGCAGTGCAGGCCACATTTCATCATTGGCGACCACCAGACCGGCCAGCACATCGGAATGCCCCGCGATGTATTTGCTCGCAGCCTGCACGACCAGATCGGCGCCATGCTCGAAGGCGCGGAAATACCATCCGGTCGCCCAGGTATTGTCGAAGACTACCTTCGCGCCGCGCGCTCGCGCGACGCGCACGATGGCCGGCAGATCCTGCACCTCGAAAGTGTGCGAACCCGGGCTCTCTGCAAACACCACGCGGGTGTTGTCGCGCATCAGTCCGTCGATTTCCCCGCCGATGTGCGGATCGTAGAATTCCGTCTCAATACCCAGCCGCGCCAGCAGACGCGTGCAGGTGCGCCGCGTCGGGCCATAGCAACTGTCGCTCACCAGAATGTGGTCGCCGGCCTTGGCGCACGCGAGCAACGCCGCCGCGATGGCCGCATGACCCGAAGGAAAACTCAACGCGCGATACCCGCCCTCCAGCTCCGCAACGGCGTTTTCCAGCGCCAGCGCATTGGGCATGTTGGTGACGCCGTAGGTTGCGACAGGTTCGTCGCGCAACCACGCCGCCTGGATGTCCTCCATCTGCGCGAGGCTGTCGAACAGCACCGTCGAGGCGCGATAAATAGGCGCGTTGACGATGGCCGGGTCGCCGAGATTTTCGCGCCCGCTGTGGACGATACGCGTTTCTTTTTTCTTCATTGTCGCAAGATTCCCGGATGGCTCACGCTGTCAATGGCGATGGCCGCCATCCTCGCCGGGCGCGAGCACTTCGGCCTGCACCTCGACGGTCAGCTTTTTCCCGTCCGCTCCCTCGAAGGTCAGCATCAGCGGCACTGACCCGCCCTTGCCGAGCGGCTTGGCGAGGTTCATCAGCATGATGTGATAGCCACCCGGCTTCAGTTCCGTGACTTTGCCCGGCAGGACCTCGACGCGCTCGACCGGACGCATTTGCATGATGTTGCCCTGCATGCGCATTTCGTGGATTTCGACCATTCCGGCAGCCGGTGAAGCCGCGGATACCAGGCTCACCGCTTTGTCGCTGGCAAGCGCCATGAAGGCGCCGGTCACTTTTTGCGCGGCGACCGTCGCGCGTATCCACGCGCCGCTGACCTTGACTTCGGCCAATGCCAGGCCCGGAAGCAACAACCAGCATGCAACACACAACAGACTGCGTAAAAGCTTCATGATTTTTCCTTTTGAGAAATTCGGTCGGACCGCCCTATTGCCGAATTCAGGGGCAGCAGATGAAAGCGTGTACCTGTTCACGATTTGCCGTTTTCCCCATCCGTTTCCAGCACACGCAATAGATTGCAAGTATCCATCATGCCCCAGCCATGCTCCATGAGCGCGCTCAACTGCTCATGTACCACGGTTGTCGCAGGCATGGACAAGTCCTGCCCTGCGGCCATGTCCATGACCAGCGAGATGTCTTTATGGTGCAGCCGCGCCTCGATGCCTGCCGCAAAATCGCGCTGCGCCATCTTCGGCCCCATGAGACCGAGCATTTTGCTTGCCGCGAACCCCGCCATCAATGCTTCCACTACCCCGGCGCATTCGACTTCGTTGGCGCGCGCGAACCGCATGGCCTCGGCGATGCCCTGGATGTTGACCACCTGCGCGATCTGGTTGCATGCCTTGGTGACCTGCCCCGCACCATGGCCGCCCATGTGAAAAATACTTTTGCCGAGTTTTTCCAGCAGCGGCCGCGCGCGCTCCAGCACTTCAGCCTTGCCACCTACAAAGATGGCGAGCGTCCCGGCGTGCGCGCCCGCGACGCCGCCCGATACCGGGCAGTCGAGCATGTCGATGCCACGATCGGCAAGCCGCGTCGCGATGGCGCGTGTCGCATTCGCATCTATGGTGCTCATGTCGCACACTGTCGCGCCGCGCTTCGCCCCGTGAATGGCGCCCTGATCGCCGAGCAGCACCTCCTCGACATCGCCGGTTGCGGTCACGTTGGTGAAAATGAAGTCCGCGCCCTGCGCACAATCGGCGGGGGAGGATGAGGCGCGCGCACCGCCGGCGACGAACGGCTGCGTCAATTCCGCGCGGCGCGCATACACACACAGTTGCTGGCCGGCATTCAGGAGGCGGTGCGCCATCGGCGCACCCATGTTGCCGAGACCGATAAAGGCGATGTGGGACATGGCGCTCGCTCAGACGGATTGAAAGCCATGAGTGTCGCGTAAATGGCGCTGCGCTGCAAATCCGCCGGCAGCAAAGCCGATCTTCGGTATGATCGAGCCCGATTTATCGGGCGATTGCCAATCCGAATCGCCCGATAAATCGGGCTCCTACAATTGCGCGAGGGGGGCCTCGCACGTCAGGCCGCCGGCCTGAACTGTTTCTGATACAGGAATTCGAGTACCTGCCTGCGGCATTCGATGTATTGCGGATTCGCCACCAGCTTCAGACGCTCGCGCGGACGGTCGAGAGCGACTTCGACAATCTGGCCGATGGTCGCCGCAGGCCCGTTGGTGAGCATCACGATGCGGTCCGAAAGCAGCACCGCCTCGTCGACGTCGTGGGTGACCATGAGCACCGTGCTGCCGGTTTGTTGCACGATTCCCATCAGCTCATCCTGCAACTTCGCGCGCGTGAGCGCGTCGAGCGCGCCGAATGGCTCGTCGAGCAAGAGCACGCCGGGCTGCATCGACAGGGCGCGCGCAATACCCACACGCTGCTTCATGCCACCGGAAATTTCGTCGGGGTGCTTTTCCGCCGCGTGAGTGAGACCCACCATGGCAAGCGCGGCATGGGTGCGCTCCCTGAGTTGCGCGCGCGATTCGCGCTGCTGTTCCCCCGAGCCGAACACGCGCTCGACGGCAAGATAGACGTTGTCGAAGCAGGTCAGCCAGGGCAACAGGGAGTGATTCTGAAATACCACGCCGCGATCCGGTCCGGCGCCCCGGATCTCGCGGTTGGCGCACAGCAGCACGCCCTGCGTGGGAACAAGCAATCCCGCGACCAGGTTGAGCAATGTGGATTTGCCGCAGCCCGAATGCCCGATGAGGCTGACAAATTCGCCCTTTGCGACATTGAGATGAATGTCGCGCAACGCCTCGAAACGCCCACGCTTGGTGTCGAACGCCATGGCCACATTTTCGATCGAAAGGAATTTTTGCATGCACATGCTCCTTGGTTCATATCCGGATATTCAGGCGCGGTATTCGTGACTGAAGCGCCTGGCGATCAGAATCAGCGCCTGCTCGAGCAGCAAGCCCACGATGCCGACTACGAAAATCGCGATAATGATGTGTTCTACGTTGAGGTTGTTCCATTCGTCCCACACCCAGAATCCGATGCCCACACCGCCGGTGAGCATTTCGGCGGCGACGATAACCAGCCACGCCACCCCGATCGACAGCCGCACGCCGGTGAGAATGAAGGGGAGTGTCGCCGGGAGCAGAATGCGCGTGAGCACTTTCCATTCCGACAGATTGAGCACGCGCGCAACGTTAAGGTAATCCTGCGGCACGCGCGACACGCCGACGGAAGTATTGATGATGAGCGGCCAGATGCTGGAAATGAAAATCACCCAGATCGCCGCGGGATTGGCGGCCTTGAACACCAGCAGGCCAATGGGCAGCCAGGCCAGCGGCGAAACCGGCCGCAGCAGGCTGATGACAGGCGAAAGCATGGCATTCAATACCGCGACACGCCCGACGATGAAGCCCACGGGTATGCCAATCAGCGCCGCCAGCCCGAAGCCGATGCCTACGCGCTTGAGCGAGGCCAGAATATTCCACCCGATACCCTGGTCGTTTGGACCCTTCACATAAAACGGATCGGAAAATATCTGCACCGCGGAAACCCATGTCTTTCCCGGCCCCGGCAACCGGTCACCCGTCTTGGCGATGAGCGCCCACACACCGATGAAAAGAACCAGTCCCAGCAGCGGCGGGAGCACCACTTCAGCCACTCTTTTCAGCATGGGGCCGGCACGGCGCGGCGGCGGCGCCACAACCAACCTGGCGGGCGCGGCCCTGACGGGACATTCCGCCGCAACCGGGCCGCGCATTTCGATGACTGTCGCAGTGATATTCATTTTCAGGCCTTGATTTTGAACGATGCGGCATACTTGGCCGGATCCTTGCCATCCCACACCGCGCCGTCGATGAGTTTGGAAGTGCGCATATCGGATTTGGGCAATGGCACCTTGGCGAGCGCCGCCGCATCCTTGTAGATATCGATGCGGTTCACTTTTTTCGCTACCGCCAGATAATCCGGATCCTCCTTGAGCAAACCCCAGCGCTTGTGCTGCGTCAGGAACCACATCCCATCCGAGAGGTAGGGGTAGTTGACTGCGCCGTCGTTGTAGAACTTCATGTAGTCGGGGTCGTTCCACTTCCTGCCAAGACCATTTTCGTACACCCCTTCGAGACGCTGTTCGATGACATCGACCGGGCAGTTGACATACGACTTGTCGGCGATAATCTCGGCAACCTTCTTGCGGTTGGCCATGGTGTCGATGAACTTGCTCGCCTCGAGCAGCGCAGCGACCATGGCGCGGCTGGTGTTGGGATTTTGCTGAACAAATTCGGCCGTGGCGCCGAGCGTCTTCTCGGGGTGATCCTTCCAGATGCCCTGCGTGGTTTCGGCGGTGAAACCGATTTTGTCGAAAATGGCGCGGTTGTTCCAAGGTTCGCCGACGCAAAATCCATCCATGTTGCCCACGCGCATATTGGCTACCATTTGCGGCGGGGGCACGGTGATCGACTTGACGTCGTTGAGCGGATGTATGCCATGTGTCGCCATCCAGTAGTAAATCCACATGGCGTGCGTGCCCGTCGGAAAAGTATGCGCAAACGTGTATTCGCGCTTTTCCCTGTCGATCAGCGCCTTGAGACTCGCGCCGTCCTTTACGCCCTTCTCGTTCAACTTGTTGGATAGCGTGATGGCCTGACCGTTGTTGTTGATACTCATCAGCACGGCCATGTCCTTCTTCGGCCCGCCGATACCCATCTGCACGCCGTAGATCAGACCGTATAGCACATGCGCCGCGTCGAGTTCGCCGTTGACCAGTTTGTCGCGCACCGATGCCCAACTCGCTTCCTTGGAAGGGATGATCTTGATGCCGTATTTCTCGTCGAACTTCATCACCGAGGCGATCACCACCGACGCGCAATCGGTGAGCGGAATGAAGCCGATTTTGACTTCCTTTTTTTCCGGTGCGTCGGACCCTGCCGCCCACGCGGCGCTGCGTACGCCCGCGGGCACGAGCGACATCAGCGCCGCGCCACCGAGCAGCACGCCCGACTGTTTGATGAACTCGCGCCTGTCCGGTTGAACCGGCGTCACCACGTTCTGCGCACTAGACAAATCATCGGTTTTGCTGTGTTCCATTTCATACTCCATTCAAGAAATCGCGAGCGAAAAAAAAGCGTCCGGGCGGAAGACATATCGCCTTCCAGCCCGGAC